>JGI24021J15306_10007852_pt1 | contig 13049 bp, 9 predicted proteins | sample Ectturendosymbi1_FD_15306 | JGI IMG/M metagenome (IMG submission 15306) | reverse complement strand
CCAGTTCCATCTCACACTGAAATGCACGAAAGATCAATCTTCCCATTTCTGCGACTGTTTCTTAGTTTCGAAATGAATTTTTCAACACCACGACCGCAGTCTGACTAAATTTCACGCGGGATCCAAGCAACTACTGTTGTGTGTCGTCATGAACAGCTCTAGTTGTCCGACCGTCAAACACAAAAACACAGCTTATCATGCATTTGGGAAATACTGAATGCAGGCTAGAGGGTTTCTAAATTATCGTTTAAATTTTGCTGGCCCAAAGTTTTTTAGGCTACTGTATGTGTCAACCAAGGAAACTTAACGGGAAATTCATAAAAAAACTTGGGGGGCCAAGCAAAAATCTGGGGGGCCATGGCCCACCCAGGCCCCCCTTATAATCGCCACTGATTGTACTCTTGCTTGAGTTTGGGGCTTTGTAGTATACAATGAACGTAAATAGCTTCATTGGGCAGACTAGATCTTGATGGGAGGTGCTTAGCCTGCCCAACCCCTTGCGATGGGCCCGGTTCCCAACCTTGTCGAATAGCTGCAAAAATGTTGTGAAAACATGTGTTGGCTGTCTTGAACGTGTACCCATCAAACTATTGTAGTTATGTTAGTAAAGCTTTAACAACTTATGATAAAGCGACATTTGACAGAGGACGTGTGATTCTCCAAAACGTGTTGTTGCAACCTCTCCGTTGGCGTTGCGTTGAATGTGCGATTCACCACGAACGGGATGTGCGCGAAGATTAAAACCCAGAGTGATTGTGGCGCATGATCTCTATTGTTGCTTGTTGCCACAATGTGATGCTTTGCGCACTTGCCACTCGGGTTTTCCGATCGCAACAGTGTCAACGCACTTGGGCCTCTGATCCAAAACTTACTGCGGCTTGGAAAAAACTTAGAAAGTATTTTTGTGGAATATTCCGTATTTTTCAGTTTCATATTAACGTTTTGCTTCGTAGCGGTAGTAGCCACTAGATCTAAACGTATGGATTGTTACCCCCAACAGTAATCGAAAAAGATTCTGTTTAAACCCTGGATTACTATCGCTCGATTTTTATCATGTAAATACTAACGTCGGGTGTGCCAGACTCGGTTTTCAAAAATAAAAAAATATACTTTCCTACAACTGCAGTATATCACAAAAACTACACTGAAAATATAAGTCTCACTGAGCAGCTTGAGCACTAACAAAGTTACTTTACTCAAATATCATACGATGTTTGTTGAAAAGTAAGTAGGCTAAATATAACGAAGGCGTCATTATACCTGAACTGAATTACTCATAAAAGAATTATGGGCGTGAAAAACTTCTTTTGTATACTGCTGACAAGACCGTAGAAGCATGCGCCGAGTGAGTTTGAACTTTTTACAGCCACCTGGCGCAAAACTCCCTCTAACCATAACGTCAGGTCATCGTGAAAACGTCACCTCACACTAATATTTCCGTCGGGTCTTCCAGACCGAACTCAATCCCTGTGGAAAATCGAAAAAATCGTGGCTGACCGCAAGCGCACCTATTTACAAGTCACACAAAAAAATGAAGCGACTGAAGCATGGAAAGCGCTCCGACGCGCGCTTACGTAGTTTCACGTGAGTGATCTCATTTGACCCGGTCTGCCAGGCCCACGATAGTATTCCAGGGTTTTAAATTAGACTGATGATTCCTAACTGGTAGGCGAAATGTATGCTCTGCAAGATTTTGTTGTCTGATTCTTTGCTGGGAAAGGGTTCCTTTCGATGGTCAGTGTAATCGAAAACGGTGATAAAAACACAAGGTAATGTCAAAATACCTGCAGACTTGCAAAAACACAAAATTGTTATCAATTTTTCCCCATATTTTTCCCTTTAGCAAAAACGCATCGTTACCGGAAATACCACTTTTAAAAAATATTTGAAATTATCAGTTTTGTGGTGAAATCAGTGTTGCCAGATGTGCTATTTTTCTGCCAAATTTGGTTATTTTTGATTTGGTTGGCGGGTAAAATTTGCGTTTGGCGGGTAGCGGATTTTTCGGCTATTTTCGTAATATTTCGACGGAAAATTTGGCAGATTTTTGTACAAAATTTAGACCAGTGTGTGGTTCATAAAAAAGTTATAAAAATCAGCTTCATATAGTATACCGCCCCCAAATTCGTTTTTCCGGATGTGTAAGTTGTTGTACCAGTGCCGGTTGTTTCAGTCTAGTGAAAACCCTGTTTAGTTAGGTTTCAGTGATCAACTTGTCACTTGACAGATCGATGTAGTAGATGCGTGCTGGACTGCATTGAATCTACCTACTCGAAGAAAAGATGGGGAACGCCCTAAGTTGTATAAATGCCGATACGATTCTTCCAGAGAACATGGTCCTATTAGATTTTAACAGATTTATTTTTGGTGTTTTATGAGAAGCTAAATGGAAGAATGGGACACTTGTGCCCAGTTTCAGATAAAAATAGCTAACAAGTAGATCAGGGGTCTCCAAACTACGGCCCACGGGCCAAATCCGGTCCGCGAAGATATTTTGTCAATGAAAAAAAATATATTTACGAAACATGTGTTGATTTAGTAGGATGTAACTTATTTCGAAACAATCACATTACGTAAGATGTCTGGCCCTTTAACTGCTGTGCAGTAGTTTATGTGACCCAACTGGCAAAAAAAATTGGAGACCCCTGCTGTATATTAATTAGATGTAAACCCCTGTTCCAACAGAATGTTTTGTGAAATTTTCGATTCTGGATAACGTTCTACAGGTTACTGGAATTAGGTCATCACCTTATCCATGCGAGGTCTCTAGCTTAGTTTGGTCTAAAACACTCAAATGTTCTTAGTAGCTTCTGGTGCTAATGTTATTATTGATAAAAAAGTGGGGTCAGGCAGAGCCGATGAAAGGGTATCGGGGCCCGGGGCAATTTTCACTGTAGGGTCCATATGACGTAATGCATGACGGCATCCTTTGTAAAGATTGCGTTCGCTGATTCGCAATGTTCTCGTTTGCTTTTCCCGGTAGTCGAGATGTGCATACTCAACTGCACGTACCGTTAGCTGCGACAAGACAGTTTGTGATATAAACACTAGAGACTATTCTTACTGAGAAAAAATGTTTCACGGACTAGAGAGTGACTCGTCAAGAAACAACATTCACCCGAGCAATAAGCAGAAACCAGAGATTACAAACAAAAACACCGGAAAAATAACATGTCAGTATGGCCCGCTACGCTGGGTGTGAAAGCTGCTTCGAAGCTTATGTCGTGATTTTCACTTATATTTTCAGGTGTTCTGGTTAACGCCACTGCTTTTGCGTTGCTGCTTGAAAGTTCTGCTGCAATCGCGGCGTTTGAAATGACACTGGCAGATCCTTGCACTTATTTAGCTGCTGAACTGATGGTATCACAGATGCCGGCATCACGCTAGCTAAACACTGCAATCTCTTTTCTTCTACAAATGGACTGATGAAAACCATTTCTGACGGACCACGCAGTAGCATGTGGTGTAAATGGTGTGACTAGCTTCTTATATTTGTAATGCAAAACAATGATAGTAACCATCGGAAGAAAGTGCGTTTCCGCCATACGTTACACTTTGTGACTTAACAAAGGGTTGCAGTTCGGGTGTGGCTACCTCCATACGGCATAATAAGTTACGGGAACAATGATACAAAACAGCTGTGTTGCCAGTTTGGCTTATTTGAAGCCAGATGTTGAAATTCTGGCCTTTTTGAAAATCGAAAAAAGCTAGACAAAATCTGGCTTTTTTCAGTAGAAAAAGCTTGGCTCTAGGAAAACACTTTCTGAGCTGCATATTCATTACAAGTCACTTCTGACGAGAGTCTATGACCATGCAGGGTGCAAAGAATATAGCAAAGATTTTACTGTTGCCCTGACAATTTTCGGTGTATTTTATAAAGCACAAATGTGCGACAGTGTAACAACGGGGAAAGAAAATGCTTCTAAAGATTGGAATTGTATTATATCGATGTTTCTGACGAGTTTTATTATCTATTTTGTATTTGGTTATGCATCCCGGGGGAAAACGATGGGGAGGCAAGGGGAAGCACTTCCTGGGGGTCGAATGACTGTAAGGGGGCGCCGAAAAGTCCCAACAAAGTCGAAAGTACTTTATTCAATATAGTGCATTTGCTTTCGAAAGACCTCAGGTTCGAACACGGGGGCGCCAAACTTGCTTCTTGCCGCGGGAGGCATCTAACCTCGTCACGCCCCTGCGTGCATGTTTGTGTGTATACGTCTCAAGAGAGCTATCTGGCTTTTGGGGGACAAGGTCTGGCGTTTTTTGGCGAAGGCAGGTTGGCAACCCTGCTAAACAGCAAACACAGCAGGACAAGCTCTAGCACGCAAATAATATCGTTTACGTGGCATTTGTGCAGTTGGCGTGGTGCACGAATAGATAATCATACCCATGCCAAAAAAATGATTATTAGGAAAAATGTACAAGCAAAATTCAAATATATTTGCAATGAACAACACCGAAAATATTTATATTCAGTAGTGATTACTAAAACTGGCAGAAAGTCAAATTTGTATAGATAGAGATATCAATAAATGGTACTTCATGCAACTTCGGCAGATTTGTATTCTTGTATCGCTTCTGAATCGCGACAATTTTTCAAACGAGTATTTTATTTGAAACAAATAAATTTGATCACGGGGGCCCGAGGCAATTCTCCCGTTGGGGTCAGGTTTCAAAGAATGTGAAGGTGTGAATGGTTTTAAAACATGGATTTGAGAAGTGCAAAGTAATGCTGAGAAAGCCTGTTGCAAGTTTTGTCGTTGCGAAATCAGAGCACATCGATCAGATTTAAATAGCCATTACGCTTCTAATAAACACCAGCGTAATGCCGTTTCCCATAATAACATGCGGCTGCATGGTGATTTGTTAAACTTTGGTTTTCAAAAAAGTTCTGACCGCAGTAATCAGTTGTTTCGTTTTGCATTTGTAAATAGTTTTGTAAATGGCGGAGGCTGTGGATACATGTCATAATCATTACGTCAGGTGCGATAGTATGTACACCATCTGCATGCACTGCCTTTACAAATTGGTTTTGCAAAGACTGCATGGTTCCTATATGCGCCAGAGAGTGATTTTTTACAGTCCACAGAATTGACAAACAGCACTTTTTAATGGCTTTTGAATTTTTCATTAGTTTTGAAAGTTGCCTGTAGGTTTTTGCCAATTTTGGCTACTTTTGGCTAATTTTTTGTGACGTTTAACTATAAAGCTTTTTGAAATCTGGCAACACTGTGTTAAATGCAAACGGTTGTATTCATTTTAATATCGGGTGACATATAGTGCAGTCACCCAAAAAGACAAAATTCTAGTGATAAAAGGGATGGTGATTCGAAATTTAGGTTTAATAAAACTTTAATAGAGGTTGCATCTCATCGTACATTCGGTTACTTCCTGTACATTTGTAACCATATGAGCAAGCCGTTTGCAGAGACGCAAAGTTGTGCTTGGATAAGACCCCGGAGCGACGTTTTTTGTGGCGATAATTCACTTCACTTCTGATTTTTTATCGGGTAGGCAACACAACTCATTCTCCACGTTGAACCTCCCAACCGCATTCACTTCACCCCCGTACAACTAATCCTGCACACAACATGAGCCTAGCAGCTGCGCAAAGACGAGTCATTGGGGATGACTTGCAAACAGGAAATGCTCAGCAAGCATGACGTGTGGTAATCAGTCCGTTAGTATGATTAACGGATTTCAGGCTGATTGGCAGCGGAACAAACTATCAAAGCCAAACCAAAGCGGATCAGGTTTGCTTTCGACTGCGCAGTTAACAGTAATTTCAGGTCTGCTTTGTTACGAGTTGCCAGTAATCTGCGTACGATTGAGTGGTGCAACGGCTTTGACACCGCGTAACCGAAAAAAGGTTGAATTTGTTTATCACTTTGTTGTCAAGAAGTTTTAAAAAATTGCTTGACCATTAGCTGTTTGGAAGTGCAGCACTTCCTGCTTCTAGTCAAGTATGCTGGAGTGAGAACTACACCGTTTTTTTTTTGGTACAGACCTATGACATTTACCAAGTCAAGTCATGTTTGCGATGCAAGTACGCAACAAATAACGCATGTCAATAGACAATGCCTAAACGAACAGCACAGATTGCGCTGTTATCAGTGTTTTCAGGTTTTTACCACGCTGCTTTGTTCAAATATATAACGTTGTGTTTGGTTAGTGAAGCCCGCACGGCAAGGACTGGGTAGAAGACCAGTGGTTCTCAAAGGGGAGATTGGGGGCAAAACAATACAAAGGGGTCGAAAACGCTCAACCACTAATCGATCATTGTGCTACTTCAGTAGACTACTATTATAACTTATTAGTTTCTTGCAATTAGATTCATAAGCGAAGTGATCTACTGTGCCTCACTAAAATGTCTCCCAATATTTCGAAGCTTTGTGAAGGCCACCAAGCGCATCCATCACACTGAACTGGGGACACTGTATGTATCGATTTCTTCAAATATAATACTTTAAAAATACTACCTTGTGTTTGCTTCATCAAGCTTGGGGGCGACAACAATGTGTCCAGATTGAAAAGGGGCCGATGGATCAAAAACGTTTGAGTAACACTGGGTAGACCATTCGTTGCAGTTTTTTTGAAAAATTAAATCGTTGCTCTCACAATTTTTGTTTTGATTTGGTTCATAGAGAGGTACTGCATGGGAGTGGCCGACTCCTCTCAAAAGGGTTTCCAACGCATACTTTTTTCATCCATGTGGAACCGACTTGGAACCATTGAACTTAAAATGCTTACGACATTTTTCTAAACAATCCTCTCAATTTAGCCGGTTGACTTCGCCGAGAGAGGTTGAATGGTTTTCCTGAACACTTCGTTGACTTGCCAGTGATTGGAATGTATTTATGTCCAAATTTCTCCCAAGATTGCTTCTTTATTTTTCTCACACTTGAGCTGCGGTCTCCCATGCTTCGGTACATCATGCAGTCAAATAAGAAAGTTTTGAAGCCAGGCATTAACTAATATCTTCAGAACTTTCTTCTTTGACTGCATGATGGAAGCCCGCAGCTCCAAGGGCAAACAAACCTCCCTGGTGGAACAAGCGCTGAAAGATACTGTCGAAACAAAGCCAGGCCTTGAAAGCAAATTTCTTTGTTTCGATAGTATCATTCAGCGCTTGTTCCAGCAGGGAGGTTTGTTTGCTGTTTGCCGTCAAGTAGACTCGCTTACTACATACCCGAGCAGCTTATGAATCGACAGCTGCTTTGAACAATCGCTTGGTCGAAAGGATGCCTACAATATCCAGGGAATATCGTTTAGATTTCTCGACTGGTACATGCTCGTTCGCTATGAATGAAGTAATGTTTCCAATCACCAGCTTCTGGCAAGATTGCTGTTTACGTGTCGCTTTCAAGTCTCCAAGAGAAGCAATCTGTGCCGTTCTTAATAGTCTCCAGTGTTGTCAACTCTTCTTTCAACGAATATACCAAATCTAGTCTAAAAATATACCAAATTTACATCTGCTTGCAATTCAATGCAGCTTTTTCAATGCCTTTTTATTGTTTCACGTAGATAATTAACATAGAGATCCTGCAAGCTCAAGTTCTGCTTTCTAAGCTTTAGTAATGACAGATTTATAAGCCACTGGAAAATTCAACCCTCCAACACCTGCAACTGCATTTTGATTTCTTTTGTGGCCCGGCTTGTTACTATGCTCCACAATAGTGGGAAATCTTCTTTTTTGACAATTTGCTGCAGAAGGGATACACAGCACCAGCACAATAGTGCTTTGCAAGCCATGCAAACTATCAGTCACTCATTGCTAAATCTTTTTATCACTCTTGCACACAGCCACCTTTCGATGCATTGGCTGACTAAAATCGTATACCTTTTGTAGAACTCAGCTCTCTTCCAGACTCATTTTCCGCTTACCCACAATGCATATTTACTACAATGTTAAGCGAAATCACTAAACGTTTTTATATAACTTTAACACCACTGTCATAGTTTCTCTGTTTCCCTTTGTAATAAACAAAACGAATTGGTAGAAATCTCAACTAAACCCTCCGACAAAAATATACCAAATGCGTCATATATACGAAATCAAAAATTTGTATACCAAGCACTTCGAAAATATACCAAACATTTGAAATTTGGTATATACTGTATATACTGTACATATATATATACAAGTTGGCAACACTGACAGTCTCCCCAGACGTCCAGCCATCGACACGTGTGACCTTGTGGATGGGGGAGGAGGCTTTCGCAATTTTTTCGAACGGTTTTTAGGTCTAATGCCCGAACGCGGTCCTTCTTGGCGCGCGTGACCATCGATGTGCGATGGTAGTTATCATTAGGCCCGTAACCAGAGGGGGGCGAAGCCCCCCTATAAAATTTTTCGTCCCTTCCCTGGAAAAATGTGTTGCATATAGTTTTAAAATATTGGACATAGTTCAAAAAAATTGGGCCCCTCTCAGAAAACTCTTCGCCCCTCCTTGGGCTCCAAGCTGGTTACGGGCCTGGTTATCATTCCTGCGCGTTTCATATTTAGCAACTTCCTAACTTATACTCTTGGACACGCGGTCGCGCCGCTTGCACAGTAACATATGAGGATGACAGGGTACCTCGAAAGCTTTGTCGAGGGCACGTTTATGTGGGACAGGCCTTACAGTGGTGTGCCTGCTTCACGAGCAGACATGCAGCAATCATCACTACAGCTGACATGGAAAGTATATGCATTGAGGTGTTGCTTTTTGTTGTGCTTTCTCCTCAGAACCACCCAGCGTTAGTACATGCTTCATTTATCCATCCTTTCCATCCTGTTTGTTTCGGGATCTTTTTGTTGGCTGATTGAAGCCCAAAAATGATAAAATGGCTAGAAGCTTTAAATATTTTGTTGCAACACTTTGAAAAAAGGCGGTTGCGTTTCCTGCCCAATAAGCAGCATATTTGGAATCCAGCGTACTTGCAGAATCAGCTGTAGATAGGGAGTTTAATGTTGTAGACATAAAATATGCTTGGTTTGATTTTACGATTATTTTGCTCAGAGGCTGAGACTACACATGGATGCAAAACATACGCCCACAACTCCGTTACAGCCATGCGATTGATATTTTTAACTGAAAAATGCAAAACCGTGGTCAGTAGTAGGCATCGGACGCGTGAAGGTTGCCTTCAAGGTTTATTACAATGCAAAATTTTCAACAGCGCGTTTGGCAGTTGTGTTTGGTTGTTTACAGCGGTGAACTGGAAGTTGGTGACTTTCATCAAGTCTAAGACCAACTATTTCAAGCGCCGTGAGCTTTTACGTCGTACATGGAACTCTGTTTCGTACATAAACGGCGCAAGACTTGAAGCTATTTACTTAATGGGTCAAGCTACCGACGCTGCGACAAAAGCATTACTGGATGAGGAAGAAGAAAGATACGGTGACATTCTGCAATACGATGGTCCCGACGACTATGAGTAAGTCTTGTAAACGCCCCGAGTCAAATTCAACGGTTTCTTTCTTCAGTTTAGGTACGCTAAAACCAGCCACACGTTTTCGTGATGTATGCGATCTTCTGTAGTTACTTCTGATATTGTGGTAGAGTGTCGACATTGAATTTCTATATCGTTAATTTAATTACTATGTAACAGTTGAGACTGCTTACAGGTTAACATAGTTCCCTTGACATATTTTAGTTGAGTGGAACTTGACATTGTTGTATTTTTTTATTGAAATGCATTGATGTTCGAAGCGAATGAACAATTCCTTAGAAACATACGTCGTATAGTAATCGCAGGTGTAAACTTACAAAGCGTCTCTTCATTCTGAGAACAATTTCAATCTCTTTTCTCACTGGTAATGCGTCTTTCGGCTGTTCTATTTCCTCAAAATGATACGACACAGTATGCAAGCTTTCCAACAAGCTGAAAATTATTTTGTTTCCAACTGCTTAAACTATATCGATATTTCCCTATGGTACGACTGCAAAGGGTAGTAACCTACAAAATCAATAAAAAATTTAAAAATTTGGTGATGCGTGCACCTCGTTCCACATGTTTTGTAACATATGGTGGTCCTGTAGTAAAGAGCAGCATTCACATGTAAAGAAATTTCCTAATATAATTTGAATGCAGCCTGCAAGTTGCACGGTTCTGTATTCGAATCATTTCACATAATGTCGGGAACAATGCATAATAATAAAGCGCTTAACTATTCTTCCCCACAAAAAGCGCTGCGCTGCTGGAAATTAGGTAGGAGTTTCCAAAATACGATTAAAATAAGCTTAGCCTGTTAAAGTGAGGAATATTACAAAAAGTCGACCACTTCTTAAACAACTAGTAAAGGCAAAGTACGTGTTGACGTTGTGCACATCTTTTTTGTAAGATTGCTTAAAAACAAAGTAGCATTTATGGTCTACACTCCAAAAGAAACGCTCAATCTACAAACCGCAACATTCAAACGATACTTTAATCATTGCCACATCTTCTCTCCAAATAAAAGAAAGCAGTTTGTTACACAGCGCAGTGTAAAGATTTCTCAAGTCTGACTGTAGCGGTCGATAAGCCCATCTTCAAATCATCAATAAGTAGACGAAACGCTTATATACTGTACTTTACGTTTGTTGTTATTGCTGCTAAAGGATTCCTGAAACAGAGTCCCAAGCAATTAGCCTTTTAAAAAGATCTGCGCTGTTTTTCATCTGGATTAACTTCGTGTTATTCTGTACCTGTAATAACGACGATCAGTGGCGATTCTAAGGGGGGCCTTGGTGGGCCATGATTCCCCAGTTTTTTTTCTTATTTTCCCGTTTAAGTGTGTTTGGTTGACATACGCACGGTTGCCAAATGCGTTTTGTAAAAATACCGGCCATTTTGTCAACATCGCCAGATCTAAGCTGTGTCGCAATTCGTAAGCGGCGCAGGGAAAGAAGAGACAATTCGTATTGTTAAGCCACAATTAATAATTATGCCCGTATTTTGACTGATTCGTTACATTTCGGTATGCGTGTGTGACGTGACAATCGCACCAAGGATTGGGTCAACAGCAGGAAATAAACTTCGCTGAAGAAACTGTCCTCACAAGATTCACTGCAAGAGTCACTGTGATTTGAGAAATTCTGGGTTAGTTCCTTTTGAAGTTACAGCAAATTCATTTTCACAATACCGCCTTCAGACACTGATTCTCAAAATACCGGCCTCTGCTAAATTAGCAGTAAAATACTGGCCATCAAGACAACCTCAGACATATGCAGTAGAAAGGTTTCGGCCAGCAATATTTTAAACGATAATTTGGAAACCCTCTAGCCTGCATTCAATATTTCCCGAATGCATGATAAGCTGTGTTGTTGTTTTTGACGGTGGGGTAACTATAGTTCTTTATGACGACACACACCGGGGTTGCTCGTATCCTGCGTGAAATTTAGTCAGACAGTCGTCGTAGTGTTGAAAAATCCATTTCGAAAGTAAGAAACAGTTACAGAAGTGGGAAAATTGATCTTTCGTGCACTTCAGTGTGAGATGTAACTGGATTATATTAATGTCAGCAGATTGCTGCTTGTCCCAGTAGCAAAAGGTTTGTGAAAGCCTGAGGAATTGGTTTCAGTTAATTTATTTCAGTTTATCCTGGCTTTGGTATTGCATTCGACTGCCTTATGTATACAACCACAAATCATCTTACGTAAGTGGTTCGTGACTACAGTTTTAACTCTACCCAGTTTTAACTCTATTTCTCAGGAAAATTCCATTACCAGTGAAAGATTGGTTAACGTTGATATACTTTCAATTCAAAGGTAGCCTACGAGCTGAAAAATAGATTTAGATGATTTCGTTGATGAATTTGACAGTCCACATGATAATCGAAGGATTAAGTTACGTTGAGGTGATGATACAAAATTTGATCGTAGCCTGTGCAGTGATCTGTATGAGAATTACGTTGCTGCTCATTGTCTTTTTGTCTGAATCTTTTTTGGTTTAGAGTTGTAGTACGTGTTTCGCGTATGACAAGACAGTCATAAATCAACACAGGGTTCAAAAGTCAGTTTTTTAGAATCAGTCAGAAGAAAAATCAGTGTGAATAATAAAATGAACGGCTTTGTTGGGAATATTCTGCAAAAAAACGTTTAACGCCTGCTGCTACATCTTGCTATCACGTACACGCCGATGCACACCTATCTGCGGCGCTGCTGTCCTACTTAGTGCAACTGGTGCCGAAACCTCGATGCTGTTAACTGCATACTGCATTGAATTGTCCTCACCTGTCCACGCTGCACACTCGTAATAGTAGTTCCATAACATTGCTATGGTTAAGCTACACCACAATCACAAAATGTCCATAAGCTACCACAAAACCGGATGTCAGTAGTCAAGTTGTTCTAATTCATAAACCTATTACTTTGTTCTGAATTCCCTCGATATCAGTAACCAGAGCCGCATCAACCGCCCTCCATACACCCAATTGGGGGCCACGTTGTTACAGAGGACCCACAAATCAGAACTAAAACCCCCCAAACAAAATTTAACCCCCCAAATTTAAATATGAAAAACTAGAAATCTGAAGTTTTTGTCAATCCGTATCCTTTTCTGTCCTGCAATTTATAGACGGACCAGTGCCTGTCGCTGTTACTTGGAATAACATCGCCTGATCAGTACCGGTGCTGCATTTAGGTAAACTAGGCGGCTGCCTAAAGCGCTAGGCCAAACGGGGCGCCAAAAAGAGCCAAGAAATATACAACTATGTAGATTTCAAAATGACGAACGTCCACCAAGTAAAAGTGAATGAACATGATGAAGTGAATGGAACACACGTTCATGCAGTTTTTCAGGTTTGCTGCATAGGGTCAATACTTTGTTATTAATTTCAATTTCATATTATTCATCTAATCAACTTTTCAAATGTACAAAAACTTCCTTATTTCCGCAATGTACAATGTGATGATATGTAGAGTAAGGATCTTTGTATGACGGGTGGGCGCTTGAATGGATCTTGCCTAGGGCAGGGTTGCCAAGTCTGAAAAGATCTTTCAATCGAGAAAAATTGTAAAATACCGCTGGAATCCGCTTGAATAAGACCAAATGTATAGGCCGCTAGACCAATTATCCGTTATAAT
>JGI24021J15306_10007849_pt1 | contig 13049 bp, 9 predicted proteins | sample Ectturendosymbi1_FD_15306 | JGI IMG/M metagenome (IMG submission 15306) | reverse complement strand
TCGATTCAGATCTTGATAGCTGTTTATTTTCCGAAGACTCACTTTTGTTACTATCAAGTTTTCTCTTGAGAAACTTATCCATGAATTCAGCGGCGCGCAAGTGATGAGATGGTTCCTGGATGCAGACGTTAACTCAGATTCCCACCAAAACCTAATTATTACTTTTTGGCCCATTTATAGTGTTCCTTGAAATTTGCTGCAAATTCATTCCGTGGTATTTGCATTAAGTCGACAAATGAACAAGTAAAAGGTATGCGAAAACAATTAACCTCCTTTGCGCCGGTAATAAAGTTTTCTTAAAATAGCAAACTAAGGGGAGAGTTTTAACCGCAACCCCCGTTGCACCCACATATGTGGCGCGAACAAGCGAAGACTTGAATAATATATATGTAACGTATGAGTTTTTGGAAACTAATGATTGTATACCCAAATGGTGGCCAATGAGCCCTCTTCAGCAAAGTTTCTCCCCTGGCTCAAACCTCTAGTTACGCCGTGCTGCTTACCCTTGAACTTTTTCGTAATACCAAATTGTGTTCCGCTCATCTTCGGAAAGCTAATCACTCACGAGTTTTCAAAAAGTGATTCGCTTTCCGAACAAATGACAGACGGGTTACTGTTTTCGAGCGGAAGCAAAGCGCCTTTAACAGGTTTTCTTTGTTCTTCTGTCACATTAAATGCTTACGTCAAAGTGAAGGATTTGCAGTGCTGAAGAAAACTGTCAAAACATCGCATCACTGTTAGGCATAATGGGGAAAACCTTTCAACTTACTTTCCCTGGAACGAAAACTTTTGAATAGACACGGTAGAAGAGTTTCTTTAAAATCCGCATAAACTTGATATTCTCGGAGGCTGAGTAAACAACAAGATTGAAGCAAAATTGCTAAATTGTGATCAACAATGTTGCGGTTCTTAAAAATTTAGCACGGGGTGTATTTTTTTGCTGTTTCTGGGATGAGAACCATTACTGAGGAAGTTGTGGGGAAAGTGCTGATTGGCTCAATGCTTTAGGCATGTCATGAATTTTTTCCCCACTAGATTTCATTACTTAGAGTAGACCATGTTATGACAACACATTCGAACTTTAACTGGTGTTATTTCACAGTTGTCCACCTACTTTAACTTAAACACAGCCGCATGAATTTCTCGTTTTCGTACGCCCCTGCTTAACTTCTAAAATCAAAACTCAATGAACTTTTGGAAACCACGGCCGCTTTGACACGATGTCAAAGTTGAGACCAAAACGCTGCGCAACTGCGACGTGAGATCGACAAAAAATGTTAAAATGGAAGTACATTTAGCAATGCAACACTGCTTGACATCAGTGATGATATTGACACAACTATTCGTTGCATTACAAAAACTGAGGCGGCGATGATTTCGCCCTCTTAATTGAAAGGTTGGGTGACCACGACTGAGTGATTCACCGTAGCGCTCTTTAAGTAAGATCGTTCAACTAAACCGCCCCGACAAGAAGAAAATTCAGCTAATGGCCGCCACCCAAATAGTATTAATAAACAAAAAGATAAATTGCATCATGTTCTTGGTTACGCTGGGACGTCATAAGAGGGCCACGCAGGAAGGTCTACGTCTTAAAATTCCCATTGCCACGGTTGTTATAGAGATGACAGTAGCGCAGGCGATGAACCACTTGATCTTAAACGAAGTAATACATATTTCAGCGTCATCATGTAGTGCACACTAAAAACGAATCAGCGTTTTGAAGTGCAAAGTAAATCCGATTAGCAAACTGCATCGACTGGTTGTCCAAAAGATCTGAAGTTGCAAGGGAATTGCTTTCCCACAAGAATTGTTGTCGCAGTAATTCACACTAAACTCCCTTGACATAAGACGAACATATAAACTTAGGTGTTCTCGACAGAAGACGATCGAGAACACGGAAGTCACGTTTAAAATTGCCGCGGAATGACAGCTTTTCTATTTTGTGTTATGACGCAACTGCGGATTGCCGCCGGGCGGCAAATGCGTCATAGTAGGAAAACTGTCGGTCGCGGTCGGTTAATGTACACCCAGCTTAAGCCACCACAGACCAGCAACATCACGCTTTACAGCTGCTCACAAAACCTACCTTTTCAAATTGCGCTAATACTCACGCACCATCAGGCAGCACAAAGACCAGAATAAAAAATAAACGAAACGCAGATGGGCTTTAAGTCCCTCTGCGAGATGTAGAAAGTCCAAGTTATTGCACGCAAGAAATTTCTTCAAGGACGTTCAAGTTATATTCTCAGAACGGTTCTCTCTGTTACCCTCATTGAAAGCGCTATTTCAAAATGTATCAATCAAACCCGTTCACGAGTGTTCTTCCAACAGGGTTTCATTTTTTTAAGTCTGCAACTAGTACTTTTCTAGACCCTTCTTTGTTTGGAATATTACTGACGCTGCAAATTACAAGAATGCGTACATTGTGCAGTGCAAAACATTCATTGTGGGATTTTTGCTTATAAGTGGCGAAGTACACTAACAAACAAAATCAAGCAAGTTCAAAACTGCAACAGTGGCAAGTACACTGAGTTTCATGAGTTTACCGCACTACAAATATTTCATCGCCTCAATCTGTCATGCGTGTTTAGAGCTCATCTTTAGAACGTTCTGATTCCGTATCGCTGTCATCGGAATCCGAGGCGCTGTCACCTTTCAGTTTATCCTTTTTCGCTTTTTTCTTTCTTTTCGTCTTCCTTTTTCTGATTTTGTTTTTCTCAGTCGCTTCCTCGGTTTCGTCATCGTCATCTTTGTATTTTTTTTCTTTACCCGTCCATTTTTCATCCAAGCAAGCTACACACACATGAATTCATGAATAACTCATTTGGAATTTCAAGAAAGGATGAAATCACAAAAAATGCAAGCAATGTGCCAACGTATCTTTTCAAGTTGGCCTCTGCCATCCAGACAGCGCCACCTATCATAAACCAAAATTGGTCTCATGCTTTCCTACAAACGTCAGTCTATTGACATTAGGCCGTTATGTTCTTAAAGTTTATGATTCTATCACTGACCTCAAGATCATCATGAAAGTGGAAAAGAAAACCACCTTTCGGCTTGAACGCCGTATAGAAAACGCATATTTCCTGATGCTTATTTGTAGTTCAAAGTGAGCACTTCATGCATAATGCATGTAAAAACAGATACAAATTAGGCATGAATTAATTCGATATTATCAATACCCAGCGCAGTATATAGCACATTGCACTTGTAATAATGATAGGCTGCAGGCTTGCAAAATCATTCACACATACTGAAACCCCGAAAAAACATTACGACTTTTTCAACGTAATCAGAAGCACATTCCTCAGGGCTAAGTTTAGAGTTTGACTATTCCCTTAAAAGTTAATTTAGGGTCTCCAAACACTTTCGAAGCAAGTTTTATGCTTAAAAAGACACCAACCTGCACTACCTGAAATTCAGAGTTGCTCAAAGAGTTAGTTTCGGGGTTGAGCCACGTCATTCCTGAGAGATTTTGTATGAGCAAAACTTGATCGTTGCGTAAGTGTATGAAAATTGCGAACGCACGTCTCAAGAACTATCTGTTAGGTATGTGATAATGTGAAGCTATGTCCATTTTCTTTGTTGATACACTAGAATAGCTGCTAAACGCCGGAAACTATCAACTATCTACAGGGAAACTACAGTCTGCCTTGCGCACTTTAAAACCTTTCGACTGCTTATAGCACTTCTGACCGCTTGAAAAAGAATCTGAAGCTGAACTCAAAATAGTATTCACCTCGCAATTTCATCTGCCGCTCAAAAGCCTGAAGTGCACGCTTGGTATGTCCAATCATGTAAACCTGGCGCTTTCCACGTCGCTGTAAGTGAATATTACATCTCGGCTTTAATTTCGGCCGGTCTTGGCGTGTACGCAGGGCTTCACTGTTTCAGAATGCTTTACGATCCAAAGCTTCACAGCCGGGAAAAGTTCCATTAAAGCACGGGCTTCTGGTCCTGGATCGTTATTCACTTCAGCGACATGAAACGGCTGACAAACTCATGTGCCTGGGAAACCAGCAACATTTGAGTAGATCTCGTGTTAAGGTTGCCAGATGTATTCTGTAAAAATACCAGCCGTTTTGTCAACAGCAGCAGATCTAGGCTGCGTGTCGTAATTCGTAAGCACATATTTAGCGGCACGGGAATCTCCAATAACACTTTTTACATAAGTTTACAGTTTCACTTCTGAATTTTTGTGCTTCATTTTCTCTCAATTTTTGAACTTTTTGTTGTTTTTTCAACAAAATATTCCTCTTTCAGACTGGTCTCTTCCAAAATTAAAATGGTTTTATGAAACTGATACCAGACCTGATGAAAAAATAAAGATAGCACTCAGCAAGAGTTGGTTCTGCTTCAGCGCTTAAACCATGCTCTGTTCAACAATAAACTCCCAGACTATTTTATCATAGCTGTCCTCTCCTTCCTTTGCAAAGTAAACCTTAACGGACTGCCAACTGCGCAATAGACGGTCAGTAGCTTGGAAGAGGAAGCCAACCAATAGGAATGTGACGCAGAATCTGGTGATACTTACCAGCCTTTGCTAAATTAGCAGTAAAATACCGTCCATCTGGCAACCGTATCTCGTGTCCGTTCGCCCGAACGACTGAACATGTCTAACACAAAACGTTACGCCTTCGCACCGCTGCCGTTACTAGCAATTAATACCTGTACTTTGATAGGCTTTGCTAGCAGTTCACCTCTCAATATCCAATATTTCTATATATCTTTTACAGGTGCAAAGCACCATTTCCAACGTTTGGATCAAACGTGCGGATCTCTGCACTTAACATAACATGCCTTCGTTTAGGAACTACACGTTTCACAACAGAAGGCCTCTTTCAGTGTTTGCTACTTACGTTAGCGGTTTTCTGAAGACTCGTATATGTTCCACAAAGGCTGTGAAAGTCTTTCTTAGGCATTTTCAACACAAATTTTTTTTTACTGTAATTGATTTCAAAATATATGGAAACGATTTGCACAACCGCCATCCATTTCAATCCCATCGACTGCATATCCTGCTGTTCGCCGTATTTTGTTTTCGGCGTACGTGACAATGTTCATTACATGCTCAAAAAATGGTGCTCACAGTCGGTTTCGACCAACAAATAGATAAAACACAAAAGCAAATTTTATCAGATTATTTCAACCAAAGAGTCTTTATTGTCATTGTGTTAGATATACTTTTACAAGAGCAAAAAACATTAATGTTTGAGATATAATACGCATGCTCATGCCCCACAAAAAACAAAAACAGGTATTTGGAAGGTCTAAAAGCTCTAATACCCTACAAAAACAGGTATTTGGAAGGTCTAAAACGACTACAACGCCACAAAAAGATAGGGTAGGGCTAAGGTTTATTTTTGCCATGATGGAACTCATACTAAGCATCCAAAGTATTTAAATACACAAAGAAGCACACAGAAAAAAGAATGAAAAAACTATCATACGGAAAAAGACAAAGTGACAATTGAAAGAATATATTAATATCGCAATTAATTTTACATGCAAATGGTTTATGCGCTTGATGTAATACAGGGAGTGTAAACTACATTAAGCAGCGTTCTTAAACCCATTTCAAAGGCTAAATCGACCAAACAAGATATTACAACATTGTGACTTGCTGGAAGTGCAACCGCAAATTTTACCAAAGGATATCGTTACTTATAATTGGAAACTAATAATTTGCAGGAGCCTTTTAAAGCATTACACGGACTTATCCTTGATAGCTATTGGGCCATCTTCCTAACTGTTAGGTCTAGCATAGCTAATAGATTTTTTCCCTAGTTCCATTCGCTTGCGCACTAAAAATAATTGATTTTTAGTGAATCACGAGTGCTATAGTCATGAATGTTGTTTGTTTTCTTTAAGTTTCCACTATCTCTTCCAGGTAGAGAACTGGCATATAAATGTACGTAGTGTACGTATTTAGCAACCCCTAAGTTATAAATACTGTATCACTGTGTTGCAAGTTAATTGAGGTTGTGGAACAATCAGTAAGAGGGGGCTTCAGGACTTCTATACATCATTTGTCTAATTGTTCGTTTTTGTTGTTTGAACAGAGAATCTATAACAGTAATGGATGCACCACCCCAACTAGTTATGCAATATAAGTTAAAATACAATATTTTTGGAGTATGCTGATCCACATATTCCCTGATCTGCAACAGAGCCCAACTATTTCTAACAATTTTGCTGCGTACTTTCTGAATATGCTCTCCCCAATTTTGTGAATGATTAATTAGGATACCTAAATACTTGATGTATTTTTTTTCTGTAAATTAAGTTGCTTCCTATCTTCACATGGAACTCTTTTCGAAGCTTTGTTTAGTCAAAACCATAAACTCAGTCTTGTTGTAGTTTATCGTCAGTTTAATTATTGTCGTCCAGGATAAGAAATGAAACTAATGCTCAACAATGGTCTTTGAAAAACGTCTATTCTAAATAAAACAGTGAAGTTACAGTCTTTTACTACATTTGCATTTTATTGACTGGTTCTTCTGATAATGCAAAGTGTTCTTCAAATAACTCTCACCATCGGGACGGTACCCATGTCTTCTCACTGCAGTGTGTAAAAAAATGTACTGGCACATCCAGTGGCGCATCTAGCCTGGAAAAAGGGGTCTGTCGCGGAAGGGCAGCTTTTGATATCACATTTCAGCATAAAACTGAACTTTCTCTTAGGACTAGAAATCGACCGATGAATTTTGCGATGTTGCCAAAGTATTACATCGGCAAAATTCTGCCGATATGCAGTATATCGGCAATATTTGCTCATAAACGCCGCTACTCTAGTTTTCTGCACGGAGTTTTCGGAAACCCAAGTTGCTACTTCGTCTATGATTAATTAATGCAAATTCTCTGTACTGTTCCTTACGATGCGCAGCCCTCCGACTGCATCAAGTAGTGCGCAATATTCAGACCGCTCAGCAATCGTCCCAATACACCGGTCTACGACGTAACATTAATTCGCTCCCAGGTTTTGCGAGGTAAGCAGATGGCTGCCTGCGAACAAGGCTGTGGTTTTTAACTATCTTAGTGACCCAGGTTTGCGCAGAATTCCATGTTATACGCTTCTTCATCGCACTGAAGTATTGTCTTTCAACTGTGGTTTGAGTGTCGCAAAATATCGGTTATCGGCAATGAAAAATAACAACATCGGTATCGGCCCAAAAAAGCCTTATCGATCGAGCTCTGCCTAAAATCCAATCAATCAAACCTGATTAGTAGGACTAGTAGCCTAGCGCAACTATTTAGAATAGATAGTGGTTTTGATCTCATTGTCAAAACACACAAGGAAAGATTTCCAAATTATCATTGCTTTCTGTCACAGCGCATTTATTACATCACAATCGATGTTTCTTACTAGGAACATGGTGCTGAAAATATACTTAGCTTGTCGAACATTCAGCAAATGTCAGCCATACAGCAATGAGAGCTGTTTATCCATACGTACGTACACGTATAAAATCGAAGCTGACAATCAGCTGCAAAACTGCGTCTGTGGAGCGCTGTCTATCAAAGATGGCGGTGTTATAAATATGCTTGCGAAATCACTGCGGAGAAGAACGATTGAGTTGGAATTGCTCTGATGATTTTGCATCATAATGTAAAAGTGACTTACTCGAAATCAAGATAGGACTTTTTGCGCAGAAAACAACATCGTCAACTGCTCAATTCTAAAAAAGTTATTTTCGAAATACAACGCTTGACTGATATTTTGTTCAGATAATGCCACCACAACTTCTGAGGCTAGCTGTCGCTCTTTTCATTACGAGAAATTTCTAGTAAAAATATAGCTGAAGTTGAAACTAACCCGCATTACTTGGCGTGACGCTGAGGAAGGCCTAAACTTATTTGATTTAGTGGTAATCTAGTAGGTGTAAACAGCAGATAAAATTTAGGCCGAAATTGTAAAACAAAACGATCGCGATTGCATGCTGTCCTCTCGCCATGAAGGGAAATATTACAAAACAGCTCTGCGTGTTTGTATTACAAAACAGCTTACAAAACAGCTCTGCATTTTTTCCCTTAACTGTCGCATTTCGTTTATTCCTGATGATGACTTACGCATAAGCCGAAACGTCGAATAAAACAATGTTTTCGATTATTGTGGCTGTTTTATTTGTCATAAAAAAGCTCTGCGTGTGCGTGGTAGTGTACGAGCTTCTGACAGCTTGCTTGCATTGGAGTTGGCACTGCATGAGGAGGAAATTCCGAAACACGTGCGTTCGACGCAGTAGCAATTTAAAGTGTTCAAAAACGTGAACTGTTTCATGTCATTGCGCAGGCGCCATTTAGACAAGGCAGGGGCGTCGCTGTTCCGCAATAGTACTATGCAACGTTAGAAGGGAAATGTAGGCTGTTGCCTGTTCCAAACCACCCGCATTAGTGATTAGAGACCTGCAGTGACAGCGTTTGATGTTTTATCATCGGTTTTAATGCTGTCGAACAGCTTACCTGCGTTACAAAAGGGCCTGTCATGACAGCCAAACAGAAACCATGGGCACATCCCATTCTGAACTGGCACTAACGACAAAATTCAAAGAACTTTAGCGAGTGTCAAAGTTCTTACACTGATTTCCCTTGTTGAGAACAATAGCTTTGCAGAGGTGGTCTGATAGCGAGGCAGTGTCTTGTTTATTGAAATACCAGTCTTCAATAGCTTCTTCATGCTGCTCCAACATTCGCTCACACTATGGAAGTATGAAAAAGCACGTGTTCATAAAAATTTTTATTTTTCATATCCTTGCATATAAATGTTAAGAATGGCAAAGAAACTGCTTAAATATCAAAGTTCTCTATTCTCTAAGCAATTAGAAGTAATGCAGTCACAGTTTTCTAGACAGGACATAGTGCGATGATTGGTAAAGAGTCACACACTCCGTGAAAACTCCATGTAGTCAAATGATTACTGACAGAAGAGATTAAGGTTACTTTGTAGAAGCTAAAGCTTACATATAACAGTTGCAATCGATGGAACTGAGAACAATTTGAACAAAAACACTAAAAATTGTTCAAAATAAAAATTTACACCATAAAAGAGTCTCTAGAAAACCACTAAAATGGCTGAGAAATGTAGAAAGTGCATTACTGCGTAATAGCAATTCATAACCCAACACAATCAGTTTTACACATGTGGTTCTGCTTTCTTTTAACTTTAGTGACAAATCTCTACCCACTGAAACCAATCTGGGCATATGTACAAAATTGAACATAGTGAAAAACAGCAAAAAACATGTACAGTACAAATTTTACACTGAGAAACAGTGGCATAAATCATGATACTTTGGACAAAAATAAAAGAAACCCTACAAGACATGCCAATATAGTTAATAAATACATACTAACCTGCTTTTTCATAAGAGTCACTTCAACTGATGGCTCATCCCAGAGGTCATATGGAATTCCAAGCTCAACTTTTACGCCTTTGTTGACCAAACCATGCAATGTTTCCATTGTTTCACTTCGCCCCTAATGTTGCAAAGATTTTAGAGAAACACAGTTGAAGTCATACCAAGAGTGCTAAACAAATATTTAGTTGAAACACATTCATTGACTGCTAACACAATAACTTGCAAAGAAACTGATTGTAAGATATTGGAGTATAGTTAGCAAAACCATACGTTTTTCAAATCTTTTTACTGTAGTGTAATGCAAATATGTGAAAACAAGATGACTATGGTGACACTCATAGAATGATCCAGGAAAATCATATAACTAAAGCAATACCTTGGCAAACCGTAGACTTCCTGTTCTTTCCTTGTGCATGTTGTACTCAAGAATTCTTTCACAAATGCCATCCATTGCTTCAACCAAGCGAAGTTCCCTGTCACACAGGAAGTACACATTATTCAGCTAAAACTTGAGATAAAAAAATTTAAGCCTTCTTTTTAGGTTGATCATGGGGCAAATTTAATAAAAATATATTAAACATGATATCATTTCTTCAACATATTTTGTGGCAAACAAAAGAAATCATAGATGCGCACCAAGTCGCAGTCAAATCTACAGGTTTTTCAAGGTAATACAGATAGGCGCATCACAAACAGAAAACATGTTTGTACATGAACAAAACAAGATTGAATATTAATACTAGAGAAAAGTAGTAAAAGCCACTAAATAACCTGTAAAATTGTCAAAAAAACACCTAAGACATAACTAATTTTGATGACACACAGTCACAACTAACAACATCCACAATTTACGTAAAAAAACTTCAAAACAACATACGAAGTTTTGTATGCAAACTGTTTGCGATTTCGTGTATCCAAGCCATGTCCAGTGCGCAAAATTTCTTTTGACTTTCCTGTTTCATCAAGTCGGTTTTGTAATTCCACCACAAAGTACTTGCAAACTGCATAAACATATATAAAAGGTTAAATATACCAAGACCTCTGAAGCAGATTCTTTTCATCACCAGTCAACTATTATCAAAAATAGTTTTCCATACTAGGTTATAAGCAATCAGTGCTTGAATTAACAGACTAGTGCTATATGCCATATGCCTCTTTGATAACATTGAACAAGAATACCACAACACTGTTGATTTTTCCAACAATGAGATAGCTCATATCAAATACATTTGGGCCAAAGCAACAAGCAACAATAAGTTTCGTTTCAGTCTTATAAAATTATTTGATGATGAAACCATGCATGGAAGCACTTATGTAATCACAGTGACAAGATAATCCTAGTGCCTGGCGTAGTTTTTAGATATGCTTAGACCACTATAATATCAACTCACTTAGCTTCCCTACCTTCACAAGACGTTGGTTCATCAACTACATAATTGTCACAGGTGACCAGAGCCAACAGTAAATACAATATAATGAAAAAAGTAGATAAATTCTTTAAATACATAATTTAGTTATTGTACGCAACCTCTTCCATGTATTGCATGATACAAAATAGGGCCTAAACCAACACAAGTAAGCAGATTATATAGTTAGTGATATCAAACAACCAGCAACATAAAATAACTCCATATCTTACTAATATTTAAAAAATGCCATATTTGCCTGCAACTTGAGCAGTATAAGCCACATTTCAGAAGCAAAGTTAGACAATTGGGAAATAGTTAGTTCTTACAAAAAAAAGTTTTGATAGTTGTAAATCTAAAAACTTTTTATAAGAAGTTAATTAATAAAGTGACACCACTGTGAGTGTGATGCTACCATAATTTTAACAACCCAGGGACCAGGGTACATACAACTGCAAAACCACATACAATTTAATATACTGTGACCAGAAATCTATTTATCAAATACTGGGACCTTTTGATGGCAATGTGTTAACTGTTTCCACAACAACGTTGCTATGAAAAATCTAAAAAACATGTCTAAACTTTAACAAATATTGTGGAAAAAAATGTTGTTAAGCAATATCAGGTCTTTTTACACAGGCCATAAATTGTCCAAGCAAAACGATTTGCAATTGTAAATCTTTGGGTAGCCTACATTTTTGACATGAGAAAAAATTTTTGAAGGAAAAATAAATGCACGGTGAAGCCATGGCTTGTAAAATGTTTTATTGATGAAATACCCAACCATCAACTATATTCAATTAGAGCTTGTGGCATGCACTTGCATAGAGAATCACCAACCTTTGCAGACAAAAAGATCTGAAGACCACAGCAATTAGCAATGCTGTAATATGAAAAGAAATAACTTTTCTGGTAAACTAAAATATATATTATTCTTGGTTAAGATTTCTATAATGTCCATTGAAAAAAAATGGGAGTCACCATAATAGTCAAATGGTAGTGGTAATGAAGACCAGTGATTAAAATAAAAGGGCAGCTAAAATGAAAAAAGGACACTAAAAGTTTTCAAGTTATTTCGGACAAATGACCAGAATGTCTCAAACAACGCAGCTAAATTTTTTAAGCTATTTCAGACAAACAAATGACTGCAGTGTCTGAAAACAGCTAAATGACCAAAATGTCTCAAAGCAGCTAGCCCAGTGGTTCCCAAAATGGTCGGTACCGCCCCCCTAGGGGCGGTGAAACAGAAATGGGCAGTTGGGGAGCGATAGGAGACCCAGTTAATAATTACATTTCTGTTGTCTTACTAACTTTGAGTGACCAAAGTGATAAAAAACAGTATGATCTTAGCATTTTGGAAACAAAACAGAGGTGAAATGCTAGGAAATAAATTGATGAACTGCAGAGTTTCCATCACTGGGCTGCACAGTTAAACTGTTCTCCTCTATAATTAAATGATTATGAGTGGAATTTTCGTCAGCTGTACTTCTTAACACGGGTAACTGCTACTTAATACCCGTTTCTATCACCGGTCAGGTTTGAGAATGCACGCTTGCACTTAGACTCAGCCTGTAACCAAAACCGTGAGCTAATTTTGGATGGAATGGTTTAATGATCACAAATATAATAACAACCTTGTACGAGTTCAATTCCAAAGTAGAAAGGCAATTTATATTTTTTTACAGATAGTGTTAGGTGCCAATAAGAATAAGTTACCTAAAGGGAATCGAAAAGATTCTGGAAAACAGAAGTGTGTTTCAGAACACACTTTAGCTTGAGCAGTGCCAAGGAAATGCAGTGAGAGAGAGATGGTAGAGCCAGTGGACGACTGCAAGTGTCATGGCTAAGTTCAAAAACTTTTAAAATATGCACATTAAATTCAATCCTGCACTGCTCCGAACTCAAAATTTACTAAAAATGTGGCAGAGTCTTAATGGATTGATTGATCAAAGGACACCAAAGGGTTTAGAAGTGTTCTGCTAAGTTTAGGCAGTGTGGTGCACTCGGATAATGATGAAGAGAGTTTGTATGCCTGTTGTTGCACACAGAACGTGACTGTCAAAGAGTATCATAGATACAGTATCTTGGCTGTCACAGTCCATAGATATCTTCACGAAGTTCAACGAAGTTAATTTGCAATTGCAATGGAATGGTGTTAACCTCATTAAAGCCAAGTCAGCAATCTTCACCTTGTACAAGTTTAATGCTGTTCAAACGAAATCGAGCCCTTCATGAACTCTAACAGTTTCCAAATCATTAACTCTAACAGTTTCCAACTGCTAAA
>JGI24021J15306_10007845_pt1 | contig 13053 bp, 12 predicted proteins | sample Ectturendosymbi1_FD_15306 | JGI IMG/M metagenome (IMG submission 15306) | reverse complement strand
CTTCACAACTTCAACCTGGACAAAAGCAAGCCGCCATCACTGAACCCCCCCTTTTCGAAGCAGTCGATAGATTTAACCCAAGTGCTGCCTGCCTATCGGGAATCCTTCACTAAAACAGGATATTTTCTAATAGGGCGTTTGGCCAACAACCATTCATAGCAATGGTACACAGATTACAGAAGTATTCAAGTAACTAGTCTTCACGAGGGAGGGCAAACAAGTGAATCTATCGGCAATTTTTTAAATTGGAAATCGATTTCACGTAACACTACTCATCTTCAGATCTAAAAGCTTGAGAAATCAGGATATCGTGTTGGTTTCGGAGACATTCGCTCTTACTGAGACAAGGGCTATCGCAGTAATTCCGATCTTACTTTTAAGTTGCCCACACTCGTCAGCTTATCTGGCTCTGAGTTTCTTTCAGTCATAGACCGAAACTTTTCAATGACCGAAAATACTTAAGTAATTTCGGTCACAGTGTCTGAAAATATAGACTAATTTATACCGTTACGTTGAGTTTTAATGCTACTATGGGGCAAAGGACCGAAATGTTTCAGTGACAAAAATGTCTCAGCGAAAAAAAAGCAGATCCCGCTGAGACCTGTCGGCTGAGAGCAGCTGCCGATGGAACAAACGCAATCCCAGAGTTAATTTTGAAAGCGGCACAAGCTAGACTTGTTTGCACAGGAAGGTGACGCTTACAAGAAAGTGCGCCCATATCGACTTCAGAATATTTTGAGGAAAAAAATATCACGAATAACTGTGAACTCCTTGTTCGCTTCACACAGAACTGCCGCTTACCTTCGGCGGAGACGCTTCTTTCTTTTTGGCCGGAACTTCAGCAACGGGCGGGGCTTTTGCTTTGGCTTTGGTTTTCTTCTGTTCGTCGACGGCGACCGCCGGCGTGGGCTTGATCTGGACTTCGTGAACGGGGGAAACCCCGTCCGATGACACTTTCCCGTTTACTGAACCACCAGGTTTGGAATCTGGGCAGACAAATCGTTCGACCGTGACCCATGACGCGTCGACAAGCAGCGACGAAAGAAGCAAATTCATAAAAAGGGGAGGTGATGTCACTGAAGGCAGTAAATTTTTTTAACTCGCTGATTTTTCCAACCACGCTTTATCCGGTCATAGACCGAAATGTTTCTGATATGACCGAAAAAAATTAAGTCATTTCGGTCAGAATGTCTGAAAATATAGGCTAATGAACACTGTTGCGACGAGTTGTTTAATACAACTGCGAGACAAATCGCCGCAGTGTCTCAGTGACCAAACTGTCTCAGCAAAAAATGACCGAAATGTCTCAACGAAAAAAAAACCCAGCACGTAGCAACAAGAAAATGCAATGCAGGAGGATCTTCTGGTATACATGTTAAGCACTTATCATATCTATGGAACTCCGCAAAGCCGCTGCCCCGGTTGTTAATGTAACATATAACAGCGGAGTTGCATCCACTACTCAGAACCTGAACAAACAGTGAGAACCTCGATAAAATAATGCCTCATATCGTGATTGAGCTCACCAGTAAACCAAAGAAAGCATTGGCTAAAATACGAACTAACTACAACCTATTTCTTTACGTTTAATCAACGCAGCACATGAATGCGGACAAGCTGAATGCACGCTGTGATCCAGCAACATTTTGTATGGGGCTAATTTTCACCTGCTGAAGAGGTAAATTTACTAAACCATGAATTACACCAAATGTTTGCATTGTGGACTCACAACACTAACAGTTGCTGATTGCTCCCCATTTTAAACCTCTCTTCCGTAAAACCACTTCTTTACTCTTGATGTAGGGTGCATTTGCACAAGTGAAGGATTTCAAATGTTTGGTGAAGAGTTTGAATGAAAGTTGGCAATGAGAAATGGGTAAGAAACTTGTATTTAATGCACGAACAATCCCAAACATAAACGTCTTGTTTCATACAAAACAAAGATGGGTTATTTGAATGAGACTAAAAATTCTTATGATCCAGAAAGATTCAAGCTTAAGACAGATAAGCAATGGAGACCAGAACGTGCATGTTTGTATCAATCAACAGCATTTAGATTTAATGGGAGTTTTTCATTATTTACCAACAGCAGTTCAAGCCAAAGTTCATGCAAACGGTACAAAAACTCTCGACAACCTTTCTTTTTCTTCAGTTCAAACTTTTTCTTGAAACGTTCCCGTTTCTCTTTGTTTAAACGAGAGCGTTCCTTTTCTTCTTCTTGCCTTTTTCTCTTCTCAGCAGCCACTACATCTTCAAAACTGGTTTCTTTCATGCTGACAAACAATATTCAAATAATTTTTATGTACGGGCAATAAACTTAAGGAATACGTGATCAGTAGTATTGTTAGAAACTGATTCCACCAGAAACATATGCAAACAAAATAACTCGTACACCACAATGGAAAAAGCAATATGCCTGAAACAAAGCTATTGTGTTTGCATGGAAATTATTAATTGTAGCTTTTTCATTGTGGCTGTTNAGTTCTGGATAAACTTGTCAGGAGGGTTGCAGTCTGGAGGATGACTTTATTTTTTTGGCCGATTTTTTAATGACTAAAAAAATGAAGTCAATTCGGTAACAGTGTTCGAAAATATAGAACAATGAATTCTGTTACGGCGAGTTTCAATACTACTGCAAGACAAATGACCAAAATATCTCAGTGATCAAAATGTCTCAGGAAAAATATGACTGAAATGTCTCAGCGAAAAAAACAGGGATGACCCTTTTAAAAGACAAAAACTGTACTCGAACAAAGGCACAAAAATTAAATGCACCACATTAACACAGTAAAAGAGAATTTGATTACTTTAGCGTATTGCAGTTAGATAACTTTACATTCAAAAAATCACCTAATCACTAAAAGCACCAAGATATGCATGTTGCTTTTGCTTGGCAAAACATTGTCCAGATAAAGCATAATAGTTCTATAGCCTGACAGATGCAGACAAAGAAATATGTACCTTTTGATAAATTTTAAGCAAGATGGTAGTGTCTGTAAAATTTTCAAACCTGGAATTGGAACATTGATAAAAATTAATCTGCTTGGGACTGTTTTATTTGGAGTACGCATTTTAACTGTTTGTAGTTCATTATGGATGATCTTCTCAATTGTTTCGACAGAAGCAAATTGCTAATATAAACGATTATGCTTAAGTGCTTTTTGAATCTGCATCATTGTTGGGTATTAAGGCCCAAAGGATACTTGTTGTCCGTAATACTTATCACTCAGTTTACAAACACTGACAACTTACATGATGTGGTGCATGTTTCCAGAGACTAGTAATTTCAACAAATTTCTATATGAAAGTGCACAGCAAACATAGCATACCTATTTAATCAGATATATATATATATACATATATATATACATAGATAAGTATACTTACCTCACTTATATATGAATAAACATACTAATTTTGAACCTTCATAATGGTTAAAAACTCAAACAATACTACGGCAGTGGCTTTTAATATTCAGAATACTGTCTAGTCCAGCTATGTCCAATGCGAATGCCTTACTAGGCCACAAATTGTGTCAACACTTTATGAGGGCTGCACATTGACTGACTTACTTTCATTTTAGCAAACCAAAGTTTTGTTTAAAGCTACTGAAAGCATTCAAATACAAATTGCAATGATAATAACAGTAAGGTTCTTTTAATTAATCATTCCCAGACTGTGATGCCATGGCAAGTTTAATGCTAATGGAAAACAAGGGTAAGTAGAAGTGCAGAGGACACATTAGTAGAAATTAGAAAACTAGAAAGAAATTTTACATTGATGTGTCAGTAGACACATGGAAATATACTGGTGCATAGTACTGTACATGATAAACAGGCACTAAAGACCATTGCATTGAAAATGTCCAATTTAAGATTATCAAAATACAGGCTGTCATTGTATTGTAGATACACAATAATAGAAATCCTACTGGGCCACACAAAAACCATCGTCTAGACCGCACGCAGCCCGTGGGCCACACATAGCTTGTCTAGTCAGTTTGATGTTTTTTGTGTAACCTAATGAAAATATTTTATCTCAATTAGGTAAAAAAGAGTATCTTTATTGCAATTGTCATGTGTTACAAGACAACTACTAAATTTCAAGGTTGCAATCAACACTGATATGGCAGTATCTTCAATTAAAAAATTTATGAAAAATAACTCAGTGAGTTTTACAGATATTCAATAATTTGAAAAACTAGTCTTTTTCACTCCATTTTACTACACCTAGTTCGCACCAACAGAAAGTCTGAAATTTTTTAAAGAACTGGCTAATAATGTAATTGAAACATGACCTTGGCAATGCTTATATGTGAAGTCTGCCCAGAAAATAATATATATATATATATCCAATCAAATATTGTCATGTTCAAATGTGAGTGCATATTATTCTGCAAGCTTTGGTGAATTGCAACATGACTCATGTACATATATTTTTCATTATCATGGTGCATTTCATTCTTGAGTCTGGTTTCACGTTTGGTAATATATATATATATATTCAGCAATGGCAAAACTATGGTGAAATACTCAGAAAAAATGGCAAAAACACGTATACAATCAACATTTTTTAAGTGCTGTAATGAAATTAGCTTTCAAAGAATTTGTATGAACACAACCTAACTAACTCATGAAGCTTAACTATATAATACAAACATGAACTTGTAAATTACACTCACAATTAAATCAAAATATATTATATATAATACACACACACACATATATATATACTAACCTTAGAAATGACACAGCAGCCATGATTAATCCACCCACAATAACAACTATTCCAAAACCTATCATTGATATGAAACCAGGATCACCAAGCTCCATTTTCACAACTTGTTTATTCTCCCAAACAAAACTTCACCTACCAACCTAAAAATGCATTTTTGTACCAGTGAAATTGAGTTAATTGGCCCAAATTCAGCCTACATAGGCTTATTAATGGATCATACAGTAGAGATTAGTTGGCACCATGTTCACCAACCCAAAGTAGTGCATAAAGATATAAAATTTGCAGCAACAGGTGCTGAACCTATTAGAGCAATGAGTACACACAAGCACTTTGGCACAACATAATACCAGGCAGGTGGAGGTCTCTACCATAGTCATCACTGTCAGATCATGGTGTCATAATTTGTAAATGTCCCAACATAGGCTGTCATTACCACTAAACATATTCTTGCTTGAAGTCCAGTATCCGTCTATCAACTGACTAAGATGTAAGTAAGCATAAAATCCAAGGCAGATGTTGCGAACTAGTGTAGAATTGTTTATTTTACTGAAAAAATCAAATTTGTCACAATAAAGAAATGGCATGTTGTCATAAAACTTGCATGCATTCACTGAGATACACCTAAAATAAAGTGATAGTTATTTCTCTAAGGGCATTGGTCATTTTTCTTACACATGCTGGTTTTTCCACATTTGAATAGAGAAAACAAGTTGTTACATTCAGTATCAAACAGTTGGGGCTACATTGATAGGGCAACAAAATGCTATTGAGATTGGTAATGATTAATTATTGCTTACAGGATTTGAGAAAAGATTGTGTACCTTATACTTTTGCTGATTTTTGTGGATGGAATTCCAAAATATAATTTTATTAGCAAGACAGACAAGTCTAGACTACAATTAAGCTTAACACTTTGATGCTCGTCATACGTACATGTGTGAATGTAGAATGTTTAGACCAGAGCTCGGCTGGTGTAAATGTACATTTTTACCAAAATTGTGATCTTGGGCACTGGTAACGTTTTTTGCCTGAAAACAGCTTAAAATTATGGTTCTAGATAGCGTTTAAAAAATAACAGGTCTTGGAATGAGGTTTCAAAGTCTCTGTGGTTCAGACACTGTTTGAAAGCATGGTTCTTTTGAGTTGGTACACCTAGGGGGAACAAGATCCTGTAGCAGTGAATGCAATTTTGTATGATGGAAGTGATTAATACGCTGCCAAATGCTAGTAAAGCAGAAAAAAATTGTATTGCAAACATTTATGCAAGTACTTACAAACATGTTGATAAAGTTTACTTGTTTAATGCCAATATTAGCTGCTTTTATGTTATCAAAAATGCTTCCACTGAAGTAACATTTTCTTCAACTAGATGGTGGTGGTAGGCCCAGGTTTGTCGCAGTGGTATGTAGCCTAAACTGTTTTGGGAATGCTTTGACATGTTGGCAATTGATTAGTGTGCAGGCAACAAAACATGGAGCATGTTTTCCCCTTTAGCCTACAGGTGGCAAATGCTCAGCAGTTTTTGTTATTTGAAATTCCCACCAAAACCACCTTTTGGTTATTTGAAATTCCCACCAAAACCACCCAGTAAGAGTGGATATTGCTGCAGGGAAACCACCCAGATATAAAGGTGTTAATATGTTTAAATTATCAGTCAAGTGCTCAAATGATGGAATACCCAATATCTGCAAACCAGTTACTTCATTCAAAAAAAGGCAGTTTGCAGAATCACAGAACAAGCACCAATATTACTGACAACCTGTGTACCAAGCAAAACCTTGGTGGACCAAATCTGTTGCAGTCATCCATAATCATGAGTCGGTGATGGAGGAAAGTTATATATAATCAGTAATCAGAAGCACATAGTACTTATGCCATATACTTGATCTTAACACTGCCAAAAAGTTGCAAATCGGAAAAAATCAGCACCAGTTCTCACAGATCTTTGGTCTTGTGTCAAGACCAGAGGTTCTCAACTTTTTCAAGCATGTGGTTTAATTGATTAACAACCAGAGGGTCTGTGGCTCACTAGCTGTGAAACTTCTCCAATGCGACAACTATTTCACATGCACGGAGCAGAGATAAAAACAACTTAATAACCCAACTTGTGCTACAGTCAGAGGCTGAGCCTGTTTGTTCTTATAGTACAAAATCAAAGATAACCAAGGATAAGTGCATGACAATGAACAGATCAAGTCGCTCTCACATTAAGCCTGCTTAGAGATTTTGTTTTTATGGGAGCACAGGCCGCCTGACTGCCTTAAAATGCTTTCAATAACTGTATATTGCACACAAGGTGGTAGGCTTTGTGGAAATTTCCATGTTGCAGTAATTTCTGACAGAGCTACTCAAGTTTTCAAATAAAAGTTCATTTTTGAAACGTACTCAATTTCAATAATTCCAGGCCATTACCTGTCAAAAGTTATTTTGTGGCTCACAGGCAAAAGACATTTACTTTCTACTATAAACTGTTCCCTTTCCACAAAAAGTAGCTTCATCCTTGGGAGGTCTGCAGCTTAAATAATCTCGTTCTTCACAGCCTCCTATCACCCCTTATGCATTCTATAAATCAGTGCATTTGGAAAGTCCTCACAGCACTACATTATAAAAATAATGATGGCGTTAATCATGCCTATGCCCTTTGTGCTTATGTTTCATCAAAATAGATGTATAAGTGCCATCTAGCATGTATTTTGTTACTACTTCCATGTATATATCTTCGAGTTCATGCATATATTTGTGAGTTCCTTATCATTACAATTGCATGTGGGAGTGAAGATGTTATACACAATAAACATTAACTGAGAAGAATCGTACCTAAGCTGAACTGGAAACACTATATATATATATTTAATAATTCAATTGAAACCCAAAAAGGCCTAACATCTTAATTCAACTCAAATGAAAAATCCTTAACAAATCCTCAACAGCACTGTATTTTTCAGACCATATTAACACTTTGAGAGCCAGGGTACGATATATTCACACTTTGAAATCGGCCCAAAACCAGCAGTTGTCAGTTGCTTTACCAACGCCCCAGCTCCTCTGCCGATTGCGCTGAGAGCTGTTCAAGGGCTCAAACAAATCGGCCAGTCTTCTAGTCTGCACCCGAAAAAAAATTTTTTGGTTGGGGGTTGTGGATGTTTTGTGAGTGACGTCATAAGTGTAGTTTTTGGGCCATTTTGGCTCATGTTGCCTGGCTTAGGGCCCAACCACCAGAGTATTTCGCTGAAGTTTTCATTGGAAACTAGGCTCAAGTCCGAGACTTTTGAGCCTTTGATCGACTTTCTAGCGTTTATGGTTCAAAAGTTAGGTTCTTAAATAAACAAATTAATTAATTATCTAATTAGTCAAATATTTTTATTAATTTAGATCATAACTTTTGAACCCGAAACCTAGCAGGTCATCCAAAGTATCAAAAGACTCGGATTGTAGCCTAGAATCCAATAAAAACTTCAGCGAATACTACCATCTAACGGTTGGCACCCAGGACCAGGTGAAGCTGGCCAAAAAGTCCTCCACTTGCGACGTCACTCACAAAAAACCCGCAACCCCCAACCAAAACATTTTTTTCAAGTGCAAACTACAAGACTTGCCACTTCTTTTGACACTTCGACCAGGTCTGTAACTCGTACAGGAGCGGAGATATTCCCACGCAAAGTCACGTGCAATCCAGCTGTTTTTTTGCGAACCGCTTGAATTAACCCGGACGTCAAAATGTTAAGGCGCACTTAAAATCCTTAAATTTTCTCAAAAATCAAAAGTGGGCCTTATAATGCAGTGTGCCTAATGTATGAATCTGGTTGTGCCTTATCACCTAGAACTAATTTTATGTGGTAAACAATGCTATCTATTGAATTGCTAGTTACGATGTGTTTGTAAACACACCATTGTGTTATGCAATAAACCAACAACAATTGTAATGAGCAGCACATGTGGCTCCATGAATAGCTAGCACACACCTTAACGCCTTCGCAACCGGACAAAATCAAGCGGTTCACACAAAATCAGCCGGATCGGCACCATAAGCACTAGAGAGCTGTTCAAACACTCAAGACTCGGTAAATCTTATATTTTGCAATGAAACAAAATTTATTGGCTTTAGGTTTAGGATTTTTTGTGAGTGACGTCATAAGTGGAGGTATTTTATGTAGAGATAGACTGATATATCAGTATCAGCCAAAACAGCCAATTTTATCAGCCTCAGTAAGCATTGTCAAAACCCTGTTATATTCCTTACGCATCCAGACAACTTCCGCTACAAACCACAATGAACCAACCCAAGACAGTTATCTTGCAACGCTAGTGGTGCGTTTTCATAAACAAGCAGAAAAGATAAACCATGGAGCATGCGTTAGACGTCGCAGCCAAAACAAAGGCATCATCATTAATCAGATTAACTAAAAATCATAGCAAAATATTGAAATTGCAGCAATTTGAAAACTTTAGCTCTAAAATGCTGATTTTTAAAGTTTTTAAAAAAAGGTAAGGCACAGAATACATTATATTTTTGATAATTACGCAGAAAACAAGATTTAAAAATTTTGGAAATATCGGTTATCGGTCCATGAATGGTGAATATATCGGTATCGACCTAAAAAAAACATATCAGTCTATCCGTAGTTTTGTTTTGAAAAAAAATGAAAATCATTAAACAAATTCTAACCTGAAAAGTTTTTCTGCCTTATTGGCATATTCATTCTGAATCCCAATAATAACATTTACAAATAGCTTTTGTTCTTAAGCAGCCATAAGCAAGGCTGTTGCCTTTGTAGACCATTTTTACAACCTATAAGCTTTTAGCTGGGCCACTGTTACTTTTAGCATTCTCAACAAAGCAGGGATTAATAACGTGCGCCACTTTCATTCTTCTGCTGCGAACTAGTGTGACTTTGGATTTTGAACCTTTGCAACAACACAACTTGCAGCACCATGAGAAGAATGATGAGCAAAGGTCATGATATAAAAATAAAATGTGATCCATACATATTTCATCAAATTTGTGAAACAAGTTCAAACAATTAAGTATTCCACTATGAAAAACATACAGTATACCAGTATACTTCAGTGGAATCAAGGATTTCTGCATACATGTTTTCCATAGCATTTCCGTGCATGCGGCAATTTTGTATTTTGCTTGTTTGTCAAAACAACTCTTTCACACAGAATTCTGGAAGCAGCACTAAATAAGATATGTTTTATTATTATGTACCAAATTTTAGCCCAGCTGATGTGAATACTTATTGAAAAAAGGCTTTAATGCTAATCAAGTTTTTAAGACATACCTACAAGCAAGCAAATAAGTAACAAACTTCATATTTTGCAATAAGCAATGCCTTTGTTTTTTATTGTTTCAAACCAGTTGCTTGAGTGCAGCTTAGTTGTGTTTAAGAAGCTTCACACAAGTTTATATGAAGGGCTTTGCCAATTGCTTGTATGTGCCTGTGGCACAGTGTATTCTAAGACAACTGAAATATTTTACACTGTTTACCACAATGATGTCTTAGCAAAAGAACATATTCCGAGCTTTCCACCTTACAGAATGAATACAGTTTCTGTTATAAATGAATACAGAACAGTGAACAATGTTTCTGTTATGTATGCTGCTCAACTGAAATGTATTGGGATTATTTTGTTTCATTTGTTATTTTGGACTTCACGGTATATTATTTGTGCTGCTGACCTTGGATGAATATTCGTTATTGGTATATTTATGTTTCAACAGACGAATTTCTAATAAAATAAAATGAACAAAAACATGACTCATGCAGTACAAAAAAGGTACAAAATAACACCTTTGGAAACAAAGAACAGAACAACATCAAAACAAAGCCTGGCAAAAATATATGAAAACACAGAAAAAGGCGGCAGATAATGTCAACAAAAGAAAAAAAGGGGCACTGAACGTAGAAGAGCACATGGACACCTACTAGAAAACCAAGGAGACAAAGATACATCACAAAAATCTAGATTATACATATTAGCAAAAAATAGATAAATCATTCTTTATCAGTTCAGTCCCTACTAGAATTGAAGGTCTTTTTGACAAGTAATCACATGTGACATAAAAAAGTGTGTTTATCTACATTTGATTTGGGACTTCCTTGTGAAAGACTTGCCTTGACAAAATCAATAGGTAAAAATCAAACTTTTTTGATATATATCACAGTAATTTGCATTAATGTCACAATAATTCAAATGAGCAAGTTTAAGTCTACATGGTTACTTTTTGTTAGAAACTACCAACAAAATAACTGAAGTGCCTAATGCAGTAACTGTATTGCTGTCTAATTTTACATTTTGTGGCCATTCTGCAATTTGCAATAAGTAAGTTTGCATACACTGCCAGCAACTTTTTTAACATTGCACTGCACGGGATTAGCATTGTATGAAAATTTTGGCAACCATCACTATTCCAATTGGGCACAGCTGTTTTTACATTTTACATACATTGTCCTACTGCATTATAAATATTTTTCAGTTTTAAAAACAACAGATTTAGTTTGTGTCTAAGTTTTGGGTTTAAGCGAGTTGTATGAGATTCAGTTACCTGAGGCTGTACGTATTTTTTAGCATGCCTTATATAAATTTTTTTTCTGTTACAACAAAATCACAAGACGCAAAAAGTAAAAGACGCAAGGCAAAAAGCAGGAAAAATGTGAAACCGACAGCCAAATCAATTTAAAAAAAACAAGTTTGCAAAGTTAACAAGTTCAGTGATAAATGATAACAGCAACATAAATGTTAAATCATATTCACAACAATCATACACATAACACCAATGATGACAGGCAAGCAATGCGTGAAGAGTTCTGGCATGTACACATGAGCAAGTGAATCATGGTTATGCACACAGGTGAACAGGTGAAAAAAGTCAGCAACAATATAAAATGGTCATGAGGCAGACAGCAACACAATGGACATAACATTTCCAAACAAAAGCAATGGTGAAAACAATTTTTAACCACAAAAATCATGAAGATGTAATGCAATTACCCACGGACCATAGTGGAGTAGTACCACAGTTGTGTGCACAAAAGACGAAGCATCACTGAATGAGGTTGAATATTCAGAAGTGTTGCAACCTCTAGGTTGGCGTTGTGCTGAATGCGCAGTTCACCACAAATGGAATGTGCGCGAAGAGCAACACCATATATATGTGGTGCGGACAAGCAATAACAAAGTGATTGTGGCGTGTGATTTCTATTGTTGGTTGCTGCCACAGTGTGAAGCTTTGATCACATGCCACTCGGGCTTTCCAATTGCAACAAAAAGGTACTGTGACCAGGATGTGAAGGTTGTGCCATGTGACACCTTCATAAAAGTATGTGCGATTGGTGCGGTTCATTGAAAAAAAGGAGGGGATGTTGTTGCAACCTCTTGGTTGGCATTGCGCTGTTCACCACGAACAGAATGTGCACAGAGAACAGCACCACATGTATGTGGCGCGGACAAGCAATATAGAGTGATCATGGCATGTGATCTCTATTGTTGCTTGCTGCCATAGTGTGAAGCTTTGCGCACATTCCGCTCAGGCTTTCCGATCGCAACAGTAGAAACAGATTATAAAAACAGGTGCCTTATATAAATTTGATTTTGGTGATGGCAATTGCCTGGCAGTGGGCTGAAGCCTGGAATTCATTTCTTGTTGGGACGGTTGAGGTGAGTGCTCCTGCACCAGAAGCACAACAGCGATTCACTTATCACAACCTCATTGTTTGTCAACTGTACTGTGGTCTGTCTATTCTAAGCAACCTATTTACTTTGAACTTGGTCTGAAAGCAAAACGGTAGCACTGTCTCAGTGCCTGAACAACTGTATCCAGTTTTCACTTTTGAAGAACTAAAAACCGTTTCCAGCTTTGAGAATTATTAGGTTTTGTGCCACACAAGTGTGAAGCTGGGCTCATGACATCAGCACCACCATGAACATGGTGGAGTGGGATATGTCTATTCATGTTATGTGAGGAGTCATTGGTTCACCTCTCACCATCATGACTGCTTTGGTTTTGATAGTACCAATGACAGTTATGATGTTATGACATTAAGATTATAATTATGTTTTCACCATCTTTTCAGGAATGCTTTTCAGTTTTCATGTATTCAGTCAAAAATATTTGAAAACCAGGTTTGGATTTAGGGTTAGAGCAGCGTTTAAGAATCAGGGTTCTCGCAGTGTAGGATATATTTCTGAATATTATTTAGAGTTAGGGTTTACAGGGTTCCCACACAATTTTCAAAACCAAATTCCATGACATTCCATGACTTTTCCATGACTTTTTCCATGACCTTTGTTACACTTTTTCCATGCGTGTTT
>JGI24021J15306_10007843_pt1 | contig 13053 bp, 7 predicted proteins | sample Ectturendosymbi1_FD_15306 | JGI IMG/M metagenome (IMG submission 15306) | reverse complement strand
TTGCGGCCGACGCCCCTCGCTGGATCCAATAACCTAGCTCAGAGTACCCGTCCACGAGAGACTCGGTGCAAAACAAGTTATGCTAAACGCTTTGTGAATCATAACGTTTATATTTACTTTACTAGACAGGGTCCTCGAGGCTGGGTCCCATAAGAGACTATCACACCAAAGCAAATAGCCAATGTCACCAACCTTAGCTGCTGGTGACAGGACCATTATACCCGTTTACGAGGGGATACACGTTTATTGACCATCAAGGTACGAACATACGACCAAAAACAGATGAAGATGAACGCATGAGCATGATCCTAACCTAATGACCCCCATTGGCTGGGATTTTTTAAGTAAAAAATCATGAAAAATTTGGCCAGAACTTTGTTTCCTTTTTGACTTTAAAATGGCCTAAATTTTGTTAAAGTCCAAAATCATAGAAAATTTTGACAGGACTCTATTCCCTATTTGAATCTGACATGCCAGAATTTCGTTAAAGTCCAAAGTTAAGTAAAATTTTGACAGAACTTATCTACTACATAATTTTACGGAGCATCTCTGACAGAGTCTAACTAGAAAATCAGCATACAACCCTAACTAAAGTTTAATCTCGACAGATCGTACTGAAACCTTCGTGCCTAGAAGGTCAGCTTTATTTCAGACTAAAGCTCCCTTGAGCTTTACAGCTACAAGCGTATCCTGGCTCACGAATTCACCAGGCCCCACAAGTTCGCCGTTCGGTTGCTAGAACACAACTGATTCTGGGTTCGAAAATTTTTCCTAATATACCCAGAATCAGGTCATACCTGGAGGAGTCTCCTTCTGTTTCTTTTTGATAATCACTTTGCATTGGTCATATGACTTTACTTTATCTTTTACTGTAATTTTGACCTGTGTTGTCCTCCTTGAGAGATTTAATTCTCTCTTTGACTGTAATTTTGACCTGATTTCAGCAATGGTCACATGATTTTACTTTGTTTTTGACTGTAACTTTGACCTGATACTCGTTTCCATAATGATATCATACTTTATTTATACTTCAGTTATGACTATTGAGAAAAGTTTCAATGCATGCACACACCACTTGGGAGAATTTCCCATATACACTTTATATGGTGTGCTATACGAAGTAGCACAACTCATGCCTAAACACAACAGCTTCCGCTGCACATGTTCATGCAACAATTGCACTCTTGTCCTGTAGGTCATGGGAACAGTCATTAAATAGGTTTCCCACTCTTTTCGGAGAGCTTGTTAATCATTCAATCTTTCTAATCCCTAACTATTATTCCTAATTTATTATGGCTTCTACTCCGTTACACATGAAGAGGACAGTTAGTAATGGAAAAGGTTAGTAATCTTATTCACACGTAGAGTTTTCTGCAACCTTCATTGTTGTGTTGCAAACAATCCAGACGGTTATTTTCTTCAGTTCTTTCCGAGGTGATGGAGGAGTACTTTTTTCGCCATACGTGTTTGTCTTCGTTTTTCAAGGTATGTTGGAGTTAATTTTAACCACAACACCTGTTTGAGCTTTTGCTTCCAATTGTCAAGTTTTTCCACAAATGCGCTGAGGGTGTCATTGAAATCGACAATTGTCCTTCCCCTTCCTTGTAGTTTCAGATTTACTTTATTGAGTTGTTGAAATACGGCAGCAAGACACGCCAAGCGGAAAATAAAATGGTTATTTTCGAGACTAGATACCATTTCGTTTTTTTCTTGATTGCTGAGAATTGATTTTAATTCTTGTCGCAGTTCAAACACTCGGTAGACAAGATTTCCTTGTGACAATCAACACATCGTGGTATAAAATAGAAGGTGCTGATGTTCTGAATCCATTTCCTTACGCGTTTTCTTGAAAAACCAAGAGTTTATTGCTCCACGCTTGACGTAATTCACCATTTTTATTATTTGTTTCAAAACATCTCGAAGAGGATTGATAATATTTTTTGTAGCAAGAGCCTGTCGATGGATCATTCAGTGAAGAGGCACTGCTTGTGGTGCTCGATCTTGAACAAGTTTTTAGAAGCCACATTTTGGTCCCAAGATGGCTGGCGCACCATCAGTTTGTACCCACACAGATTTTTCCATTATAAACCATGCTTCTCAAACAATTCTGACACCTTTTCCATGACATCAACTGCCTTTGTGGTTGCTTCTAATTACGAGCAGAACAAAAATTTCTCTTTCACTTCACCTTCCTTAATATAACGAACAAAAGTCTTAAGTTGAGAACACGATCAATCATCGGTGGATCCATCCTGCTTGATCGAAAAGAGACAGAGCGATCTTGATCTATGTGCTCGCAAACGACGAGAAAAATATTCTTCTCAGTTGCATACTACTCGATGTGTGCACATGAGCTTACTATCAAACATTCTATAAATCTAGTCTAATATCTTTAGCAATTAAAAAAAAGCAGAAACATGGAAAGCTTGAGAACTAGCTTAAAGACATTGCGTCAGCAGCGGTATTTCAGGTTCACGAGAGGTGCTTCACACCACCACTAGTGATTTGAACTTACCAAAATGCGAGATGGCGCCATGCCCCACCGGTTGGGAACCACTGGCCTTGTGCGTTTTGCGACAGTGTCGCGTAGCCGATGTGTGGAGACTACAGATCGTGAGAATGCACTTTTCCATTTTTTTCTTTATTCAAAATCCTGGACACACAGTGTTATCAATAACATCGGTTGCAAAAGTCACAAGGGATCTGCTTTAACCAATTATTATCGGCGTTCGGCAAAAACTAGCTGTTTAGTCTAAAATAGCCACTTTAATTGTGGCTATTTTAGACTAAACAGCTAGTCACCTACTACTGACCTGTGTTTACAATCTCGGTGCAAGTCACAAATGCGATCAGCATGCGGGCAAGCGTGCCGACAAGCCAGTTGTATACATCACTGAGCGCTTTTGCTTAGTCATAATTCATAATTGACGATAGTACGGTGCTGTAAGGCGTGAGCCAGTTCAGAGAGTCATGTTTTTCAGCGCGCTTAGCAAAGTGTTGGATGATACCTCTCAGAAAGGGTCCGGAGCCGAAGCTGCTAAGTTAACGCCAGCTCCGGTTCCGGCTAAATTTTAAAAACAGCTCCGGGGCTCCTGGCTCCGCAGCCCTGTTTTGCTGCACTGTGTTAAATCAACAATATCGTAGCAGAGAGGTTTTCAACCCACTGTGCCGCGGAAACTCCAATACGTGCTGCAACGCGATATACCAATCTGAAGTGATAGCTTGCAAATGATGCGTAAGACATTATCCTAGGTGGCAGTTGTCCGGGAGCAGTGCTAAAAAAGTGTGCCAACGCACGTGAAAATCTAGTCTAGTCATTTTCAACAGCGTTTCAAACTCATTTTAAAATCAGATCTTAATGGTGTATTCACTTTCATTGCACTACAAATGAAAGCATGAAAAAAGTGTGGGAATGTGTTCCCGCCCCACTGCAACACTGGGGTGGCAGTTTTCCAAAGTGGCAGTTGTCCGGGTGGCAGTTGATCCTGGGTAGCATTTGTTGTAGGTGGCAGTTGTCGGGATGGCAGTTTTCCGGTGTCAAGCGAAATTTCTGACTTCACGCCATGTGCGCATGCACAAAGTAATATTCTACATATCAAATACGCTGAGAAAACTGATGATTAGGGCTTAGGGTTTAGTGTTTAGGTAAGCGTGTCGGATTAGGGCTTATGTTAGAAAAAGAAAAATGATCTAGGTCTAAGGCTAAGTGCAATATTTTTCAGTGGTTATAGTTATTCCCGTACTGTAGCTTGTTGTGGGTATCTGACATCTAACCAAAAAGTTATAATTTAAACACACATATGAAAAAAGTAATCGCCAAAGTATATTCCTTTACTCTGAGAAGCAAAATAACTGACAACTTTAATGGGTCACAAATTTCGCTTGACACCGGAACAAAGTCTCGATTAACTCTTGTCTTATACCGGGTGGAGGTTGTCCTGGGTGGCAGTTGATCTTGGGTAGAAGTTGTCCTAGGTGGCAATAGTCTTAGGTGGCAGTTGTTCGGGTGGCAATTGTCATGGGTGGCGATGTCCTAGGTGGCAGTTGTCCTAGGACCTAGGTGGTAATTCTCCGCGTGGCAGTTGTCCTAGGTGGCAATTGTCCTAGGTGGCAGTTGTTCCAGGTGGCATTTGTCCCAAGTGGCATTTGTCCCAGGTGGCAGTTGTCCTAGGTGGTAGTTGTCCTAGGTGGTAGTTATCCGGGTGGCAGTTGTCCCGCGGCTGTTGTCCAGGTGGCTAAAGTCCGGATACCTGTCTACGATAATATCTCTACTGCAGACAGTTGTTGCTTAGAAAATATTGTATACAAACATCGGCTACTAAACTCATCCTAGGCTGTTTGCAAACCGCTTCGCACAGGAAAATCTTAGATGTTCTGTCAATGACACCTCTGCACCTTCCTTGGAACTGTCACATTGTATTTGCTCTCCACAAATTTTTTCTTATCCTAAGTTGCTTGCCGATTTAACCCTGAACTTTTCCGAGATCTACGTAATCACTCTCTGCATCATGGTATTAACGTTCAAATTCCTTCATGTCGAACCTTATTCTACCACAGCTCATTTTCCCTAAACGCTTCAACAGTATGGAATTCTCTACTGCAGAGCCGGAGGAAGGGCCCCCCGTACCCCCGGCCGGGGGGGCGAGAAAAAAGGGGGCCCCTAAATCTGACTGAGTACCTTTGTTAGAGCATATAAAGACAACAGAACTGAACTCATCAAGAACTGATTTTACACATTTCCCCTTTCAATATTCATATTTGTCTGATATGTCAAATAAATTTATCTTCACATGATATAACTTCTTAAAGCCAACCATGGCGAAATGACTTCTTAAAGCCAACCATTGCGAAATGCATTGTGAATAGCTTCGTTGTTAGCATTTGCCTTGATACGCTGGCTGTTGTGCAGGTAACATATGCTGAATCCACGTTGTTAGCATTTTTAGTATAGCCTAGTAAAAAATTTCTCAGGCAAGTTAAGTTGTAGACCAGTTGCGTAGCTAAAACTTTCAGCCAGGATGGGAAACGTAGCTGAAAGAGGGTCACTGGCCACCGTAAGGGGCCCCTCGCCAACATTCAGAAAAAAAGTTTAGAAATGAAAGTACAGTATATCCGGATGTGGATTTCTGTATACCAAAACCCGAAATTACCGGAATATAACAGTCCAAAAACTTCCGAAAAACGCAAAAACAAATTACTGAAAACCAAACAAAGTACCGAATATCGAAATGCAGTATAAGCAAAATGGGGGGTCAGTTTTTGTATTTATCTTGCCAGGGGGGAGGTTCGCATCCTTGAACCCTTGTCAGTCAAACCACTGTTGTAGACCTGTTGTATCCTTTCACTGTACAAAAGTAGAATAANCCGTACACAATCATATAAAATCGCATTCCTGGNCCGCGCCTACAATATCCAGTCTATCTTGGATCAGAGAGTTGTCCAATGAAAACTCGAAACTTTACACCAANGAGAAATCCAGTTATTTAACCAATAACATTGTGCACAGGGGGGGCGTCGGCCCAATTGTGGGCCGTTCAGCACTTTTTATTGGGCCGCGCAACACTTGTTGTGGGCCGTGTTTGTTGCGCCAGTTGCGCGGGATCAAGCATAGGCTGCTGTAACAAATAAAACATTGATTGTTTGATGTTAACACGTCATTGATACTGTCATTATAGGATTTATTATACTAACATGGCATTGGTACGTTACAGATAACTGAATAAAACATAAGTTTGAAATTGGGCCTTCAAAGAAACACGGGCCTTTAATTACGACTGAAAGTGCATGGGCGTCCCCAATATGGGGGCAAAACGGTCATTCGCCCCCTTTTGGAAATTGGGACTAAGAACCAAAATTTCTAGCAAACCTGAATTCTGGAGTTTAATTCCGATTAAACCGATTTAATTCTTGCATTGACAGTTTGTTTGCCGGTATGACACCCACAGTGCACAAGAACCAGGTTCATTGTCCTGGTGTTGTGCAGTTATGAGTTTGCAGTTCACTCATGTCCGCTGCTTTGCCTGTCTGCAGAGACAAGTTGCGAAACTTGCGTGCTGATTGTTCTGCTGTTTGACTGTATTGCGTAACAATAACATGGCAACAATCTTCAAGTGTTCACTTCAAGTTCGGTAGTGGCTAGTGGGCAGTGTTGCCACTTCTGATGTTTTACCATCAGATCTGATGTTTTCAGAGAAATTTCTGATGTCTGATGTTTTGGCGACAAATCTGATGTTGACTGGGCTGTTGTGTTTGTTTTTCACATTTCCTCTCCATTTAGGATGAATATAAGTTATAGTAAATTCATGATTTTTAAATTACTTTCGTCAGTTTCTCACACTTATGTGTGTTGGGTTATCCTTCCAAACTGAAGAAGCTTTCTTCACTGCGTTGAGAATAACATTTGGCGTTACGCATAACCGACCTCTTCATTTAATGTTAAAGACCACGACAATTTGCTTCTTTGCAAAAAGTACCCTGCTTGAAAAATCTGCAGATGGTCTATTTTGTGACTTATCGCAATATACCTGGCTATTGCTGCCAATGAAGTGCATTTTTTGTGACTATTGCCGTAAAATGGAGCAATTTCTTTTGCATATAATGAGTAAAGCGCTTTGTGAACGACCGTTTGCATTGCATCGTCAGCAACCTGAAAACTATAAGCAAAATGTCGACATTGCCCCCATCCCTGAAAAAATTTATGCGGACGCCAATGGAAAGGGGGCTTGGGGCCATTCTAACGAAAGTTTGCCGATTAATGGTGTACGCAATGCTGCTGAACGGAGCTTCAGCAAGTTGAGGCTAATCAAAACGTTTCACAGATCAACTATGACTGATGAAAGGTTAACAAATCTGGCAATGAGTCTATTGAAAGTGAAACTGCTGAAACAGCTGATATGACTGAGTTGACAAAAACATTTCCATTTTTGAAACCTTGGAAAAAGTCATCTTCCTAGGCTGAAGCATAGCAAATGCTTAAGTCTGTCTGCTTTATACGTTGTGTTGATGCTGTAGAAAGTGCTTTTGTAAGCATTTGTTAAAACAAATCGACATTTTTGTTTATATGTAAATACTATGTGCTAAATGCAATGTACTGCATATTGGGGGACACCAAAGTCCAGGCTCGGGGTGGCCCCGTACCAGCTAGCGCCGGCCCTGCTCTACTGGCATCACATTAGGACCACGTTTGGTTAGTTCCAAAGTAACTGCATCAACCTGTGGAGAGTCTCATCAAGTACTGCGCCTCTCTGACGTAAAGTCGCGTGCCACGTCCTGGCTGTGTAGTCTATGCTTCTTTTGCGTCACAGTCCGTTGAACCCAGATAACAGACATCATTGCCAGTGGCGTACCTATGCAAAGTGGCGCCCATGGCAAAGTTTAAATGGGCGCCCTTTCCAATAATTTAAATATCACACATAGGCACAATTTTTATGAAAGATAAACCAAGTACAAATTATATGTTTTGCAACGGAAAATATTTGTGTTTATTTTTGCTTTAAACTTTTCAGCAAATAAAATATATCCATAAGGACCACAACATGTGTCTATATCCATTTAATTTTATTATGAAGAACATCAAAACATTCAAATGAAAGCGTTATCATACTTTATAGGTCTACATAGTGTTGCCTGACACCATTGTACTGTATATCTTACAAAAAAACTAACCAACATATTGTTGCTGCAAACAACAATTTCTTTTAAAATGGTGCATATTTAATTTGAATTGCACAATAAATTATTTAATGCAAGCCGTGTATCACTTGCGTTCAAAACACACAAGTACATCGAAATATAACACATGCAGCCTTTCCTGGTTACATGAGACAAAAATGCTAATTAAAACAACAGTTCCCGTGCCCTTATCGAAGCAAGGTCGTCCATGACTTCATCAAAGTAAGCTTTCGTTGTTTCATCCCTTTCTATTGTCATCAAAGCTAGATCATAAAACCTGCCCTGTCTTATTGTGAGTCATTGAGGCCGGGATGTATGAAAGGACCAGTTTCAGTTTACTGAAAGATCGTTCGCAGCTTGCGCGTATACTGCCATTGGCAACATTATTAGCAAAGCAATTTGAAGAATGCCAGGACTTCAGCAGCACGCGATAATTTTAAAGTTGCACGACCTGAAACATAGCATTTTGAAATATAGAATCTTCTCGCATAATTGTTTGCCATCTACGTCTGAACCGCACATCGCTCCTATAACTGTCACAGGTAGATTTTAGTTTTTTTAGTTTTTTACAGTCGGGACCTTTTCACATCAGCAGCTCAGCTAGCCAGCACTAAATTTTGAAGAGGCCAAATATTTTGAATTTGAGGAGCAACAGTACCTGGTTTGGGACACCGCGTCTCCAAGCACAAAACGTTAAGATATGCTAAAAGTTTGGGGGTTCATGGCCCCTCTGCCCCCTGGCTACGCCTACTTTTCACAAAGTCTTGGACATCGAATAGAAAGCCAAATTTTGACAGAAAAGGCTAACTCTAAACAAGACTAACAAAGCTGTTTCATGATTCAAAATTTTTGTTCAGCTGGTACGGTAACGATGCTAACTGCTAAAACTAACTAACTAATGTTCTCTTCCTTAGTCTATGGACTTGGGCATAGGCGTAGCCAAAGGGGGCCTAGGGGCCATGCCCGCCAAATTTTCAAAACGTATAGTTATTTTGAGCTTTAAGAGACGATATTCCAAACAAAATAGTGTTATTTGCCTAAAATAAAGATTTTGCCCCCACCAATTTTTTTGGCTCCTCCTAAATGTTTGGGCTGGGTACGCTACTGGACTGGGGCATTGTACATAGCCTAATTATTATCAGAAAATAGTGGCCATCGAGGAGCTTTCGTAAAGTCGAAGTGGGCCGCAGCAGTTTAAGTAATTTGTAAATCTGTAGGATCTCAATAAGAGTTAATTGCGCAACGGTCAGATTCTCCCAGACACACACTTAAACTCATCTCAGCCATATTCTGACGAATATGTTCTTGCCTGAAATGCAGCATTGAGAACTGACTAACCCTTTCTTATAGCCAGGGATGTAGTGCTAATAAAAAAGGTGTGGGAACGCACCAAAAAATCTAGCCATTTTAAAACAGCCTCAAACTCATTTTAAAACAAAACTTGAAAAAGGTGTGGGAACGCCGTTCCCACGCCTTCCCGCCTCACTACACCCCTACTTATAGCGTGAGAAGGACGAGGTCTCATAGCTACGACATGTGAGCGTTCTTGTTCTGTCACAATGTCTGAGCGTCGTGATATGCCACAAAACAATAGTTTTGCCATAATGCAAGGTGGTGCTGGCACAACACGTCGGATTAATGCAGTGGTGCTCAAACCGTCGCCCGCAAGGCCCTCTGGAGTGACCCGCGAAGCAATTTTCATTGGAAAGAAAACTTAACACTTCAATCATTTCAGAGAATTTATTAGAGAATTTTTATTGAGATTATTAATTCTTGTGGCCCGCGAAGGGTTTCCGAAAGACAAATGTGGCCCACGAGCCAAAACGTTTGAGCACCACTGGACTAATGCATAAGGCAAGAGTGCTGTGTTGATGCAGCTTTGCAGTTTATGAATGAATGGGTCACAAAATACTAGAGGTTCAAGAAACTGTAAATAAAGATTTTAATTTTTGTCAAGACATTTTTGCGCCCCCGTCAAAGTGGCGCCCATGGCCCGTGCCATGCCTGCCATACCCTAGATACGCCACTGATCATTACTTATGCTCGTGCGGCCTATCTGAGTATCAAAATTTTCTCGAATGTGACTTAATCATTGCTTCACGTAAGGTTATGTTAACTTATATTTAAAATATTCCCCTAGAAGAACAGTCACTCACTCCATCCCAACAGAATGGCCTCAGTCAAGCCTCATGGAATCACATTCTTTTGTTTGGCCATGACAAACNAAACGCTCCTCCTCGTTGCAGTTGTATGATGCGGTTTGCAAGTTTCTCTCAATTGCTTTGACGTAGTTGTATTGTCTCGTATCGCTCGCGCTGAGAGCCTAATTTCCTTATACAGCACTTTTATATTTGCGTTGTGTTACAATGTTTTATTTATTGCTGCTGGTACCGGCAGATATGGCATTCCAGGCTCCGGCATTTGGTCGATTGCAGTAAAATAAAACAAATAAATAAATAACTAAATAAACAAATGAATAAAACTTATTTCATTAAATGATGTTTACTTTTTATTCCATTTGTTTATTGAATAAAATCATTTCGTTATGGAATTCTTTCCCTTCTTGCAAATTTTTAATGCAAATCTCCAAATATTTTCCAGCACAATAAAACAGCGGTATGCGCAGCCATTTTGACTGTTGAGTTTATGTAATCTTCGTACTTAACCAAGAGCCGAAAAAAATGTTAAAATACTTCATGGAAGTGAAAACGTTCTCTAAATTCTAAATAAAGTCAAAGAAGAAAAACATCTACGACCATGTTGCAGACCAATTATAAAAATTGAAAATTCGGAAGAAGGCAGAGGAATTGTTTTTGCAATCTTTTCATTCAGAAAATGAACGTTTCCTACAAGTGGTTTGTTTAAAGTATTATATTTCAGATGCTCCTGATTCACTGTCTATGGAAAGAAATCCTTTCTCAGCAAAGAATCAGACACTTTGAGATCTTACAGAGTATTTATTTCGCCTACGATGTAGGCATCATCAGCTCTTATTCAAATAGAATCTCCTGCTCATAATTCACTTTAGTTCTTCTTTCATCATGTGAGTGATAAATTGTACAAAAACAAAAAAGCACTTATTTATGAAAACAACTTCATTTTCTTAGCAGAGATTTTCAAAGGTTAATAAACGAAACGGACATGTTCATAAATCCCAAACAAACTGAATCAATACACGTACGTAATGTTTTTATCTCAACTTTAAAGTTATGGCGAAATTTCTCACCTTGTTGGGATTGACCATTACTCCGACAATATATGCATACATCCCATTTGTTCGGACAAGCTGGAAAAAAACATAATATTTTGTTTTATTGCAAGGTATTGTCCAGACGCAATCAAATACCGCCATGTTAGAAATAAATTTAGGCGAACGAAGTGTATGTGGCATTACTTAAGTATCCGAACTCTCAAAATGTTCTGTTCAACATGCTGTAACTACAGTACATACCGTAATTATTCGATTGACAGCCGCCCTTGATTGCAAGCCGACGTTGATTGTAAGGCGCACTAGAACATAGGTGATAGGTGAAAGCGAGGCAGTGTGAGTGTTCGGATGTGCTTGCCGCGTTGTGCAAACCTTGTAAGCCAAGCCGTTGTACGTGTGCATATACAGTAAATTTCGGTTGATCCGAATTCGATTTGATCGACGATTTTATCCGGTTTAGGTGAAGATCCGGATTAACCAAAATCACTGTTTTTAGCCAGACGTCATCAAAGTATTGTGGTATCGGTAAAAATCACTGAAATTGAACACAATTACGACCCAATAGCAACCTTTTGCTGAAGCAAACGAATTTATTGATGCATTTACAATGATACATCAGACTAGTAACAGCCTGTTCTGGGCAGTTATGAACAATCTTACATTCATAATTTGAGATTACCTGGCTGCGAAGAAACATGGGGTTTTTGACATTTGGCAAATGCAGATATTTTTACGACTGGTCCATAAACAGTTGTATTTGGAAGGTATTGTATATGCCCTCCAGACATTATACCGAGTACAACACACTCAGGGACAATCCTCTACACACACACATTCAACACTGATCAATCAATAGACTGAAACCGTGGTACGGCAGCGTGATATTCAGCACAATATGCTATGCCCGTGTGTGACGTAATAATCATTTCTACGATTAGTCGAATGTTGCGCGCAGTTGTAGCCGTTGTTATCATAATTGTAAACGTTCGTTGGTGATTGTCAGCACTCTTGTGTTGCGTCGCAAGGTCTTTCGCAGACACCAGTCAGTGTATTTAAGAATACAACAGCGTTGAAGTACAGAAAAATCCGGATTATGAGATGTGAAAACAGCAAATTTCATCCGGAATTGGCGAAGATCCGGATTAAAAAACCCGGATAAACCGAAGATTTTTATAAAGAAAAACGTTAGAAATCATTCGTGCCACCAGTTTTATCCGGTTTTGGCGAAGATCCGGATTAACCGAGGTTTACTGTACCTGTTTATGGGTGCTGTTTGGCTTGTGGCAATCCGTACAGTTGATATCGTGTTTATTTTTTAACTGTGAGGTTTTGTAGCGACAAACAACCAGTTTCTACCTAGCTGTGAATCTTTCCTTGTTGCCTGTGCATTCAAATGTTAGCCTATTAAGCATTTTCATATGTCCACAATCCCTGTTTTTTATCAAGTGGTCATTTGTTTAGGATGTATCTTGCTATTGCAGTGGTGACCAACCAGTCAGTGACCAAGAGACACATTTATTGCTGTGTTACAGCAAAGAGCCATTTCATATACATGGGCACACATGAACATAACCCCATCTCTTCCTCACTCAAACACATACTTTTGCAAAGCCAGATTCATTATAAATATTACACACCACCAACATGACAATGACAGAACTTTGCAAGGCGTTTATTGTCTTGCATGTTATTTAGTGGGGCTTATGGCATACAATTACGTAAGTCCAGTGCCGGATCAACAATAGTAGCAAATGTAGCATTTGCTGCGGGCCCCGCGGTCTTCTGTAATAAATCTTATTTATTACATTATATATAAAAATTTGTCCAGTCTAAGAAGCCAGTATTTTGCTAAATTTGCCATAAGTAGTACGCGAAGGTTTTCAATTGAACGCTGTCTGTGTCCAGAAATTCTTGTTTGATTCTTTTTGTACATAGTTACGTAACAAAAGGCATAAGATTACGGTCAGCAGTGTTGCTATTTTAGCTGATTTGCTGCTAAATCTTGCAAGATTTTCTCACTGTTAGCTGCAAAGTTTTCAATTTAGCAGTTAGCTAATTTTCTAGCAGGATTTTGGCAACCGTTTGGCAGGTTTAGCAGGTAACAAATTCCTGACCAAAAACCTATTCTAAGAGTTTTTCAAGATGAAAACTTTACACCTTCTTCATCAAAAAAT
>JGI24021J15306_10007841_pt1 | contig 13055 bp, 5 predicted proteins | sample Ectturendosymbi1_FD_15306 | JGI IMG/M metagenome (IMG submission 15306) | reverse complement strand
AAGTCTAGCAAGCTTAAGTTGTTTTGTGATTAGAAGTTTAATTGGTAATATTGCTTTCAGCTTCATGTTTCATTGCATGAACTTGGTTGACTGCATTTTGAGGACCTGCCTTTTAGTGCCATTTTTGGTATGTGTGGTTTTATTTTTCCCAGTCTGCGTTTAGCAAAGCTTTGCTTTTCAGAAAGGAAGTGGCTATAGGTCCGGCGAGAGTGATGTGGATAGAATAAAATGCTGACTTTGTCACATTAACAGCACCGTTGTGGTTGTGTAGTGAATGCGTATACGTCTGCTGTGTGAAGGGTTTTCGGTTCGGCTCTCACCTTGGCGCATTTCATTTTGGTAGCAGTCTAACGGTGGCACTTGTTAAGGGACCACCCAGCAAACAGAACACGTTGTTAAACAACTTATTAAACGTTTTTGAAACATTCAAACGTTTCAAAAACGTTTTAAAAGGCGTTTAAAAACGTCTGCTGTAAGCTGGGCACTTCTTTACTTTCTTCAAATGTTTCCAAACCTTTGTGTTCAGATTTACAGTTTTAGTTTAGGTTTAGGGGTTAGGTTGAGGGTTTAGTACATTCACACCAACCTAGTGCACTCTACTACACACTCATCGTTTGTTACTGTCACGTTACAGGTGACGGATGTATAACATTTCAAATGCGAAGGTCCGCTGACGGACCGGTAGACACTGCCTTTTAGAAACAAAAATTTTTAATAGTTGCACATTGATTAGTCAAACATATTAATAGGATTTTTTCAGGATTTGGATTTCATATTTGTGTTGCAAACAGGATTCGGATCAGGAACAGGATTCCTACTTCTTGGATCAGGGCTGGAGTCGGACTCGAAAAAACTTGAGTCCGAACACCTCTGGTCCGAAGTTCGAAAAACATCTCAGGCACCAGAGGTGTACAGGAACCGGAGTGTCGGAGTGGACTCCGGCCGGATTTTTAACGATTTTCGAAAATAGGAGTGGAGCCGGAGTTGATTTTTCTAAGGAAGGGCCGGAGTGGAGCCGGAGTTATTTTTTAATAAGAGGTTAGTTTGTTTATTATTGAGTGTTATTATTGCAGATTGTTTTTTACAAAGCATGTTGTCACATAACCTTCAAATTTGCAAAACTACTTCACAGGAAGTCTTAAAATTTTAGAACAACTTGGATGTAAGTCAGGTTAGGTTAGTGAGTTTCATGTGTGTGGAGATTTGGACAATTTCTTGTTGATGGTGATACATTAAAAATATGTTGGCCAATGAAATTTAGCTCACACAAAAAGTTTAGGTAGTGTCTCAACAACCAGCATATCCACTTTTCTGTTTCGAAGGACAAAAAGTACGGTGTCCCGCATCCAGTTTTCCGGCAGATATAAAACTGACTAGGAGAAATCTCGCTGCTGTCAACATGGTCGAGTGGGAAGTGACTAGACAATAGTCAGTTCGAGTGAATCCTTTATTGCATTTGGTTTTTCTTTTGATGTACTTGCACAAGATTGGGAGTCAAATTTTTGGACCCCTTTTGATGTATATTTCGCAGACAAGTGCTCTTGGACTAGGGTAAGGTTTAGCATTGAGGATTAAGGTTTTGTGTTAGTGTTTAAGGTTAGGATTTAAGGTTAGCGTTTAGGATTAGGGTTCAGTGTTAATGTCAAAGGTTAGGGTTTATTAGCGTTTAGTGTTGATGGTTAGGGTTTGTGGTTAAGGTAAATGGTTAGGGTTTAGGGTAGGTTATAGAGTAAAAATTTTATGGCCAACTTAATGCTTTATCTGAGAAGCAAGTGACGTGTATTGCACTGATCAACAGATTTGTTTGATACGGTTTTTTAGTCTTTTTAATGTGAAAACCGGATACGGTCGTTTAGACACTGCTAAACGTTTAGGTAATTCACTTTGGAATTTGAGCTGGGATCGGAGTCCAAAATGTTAAAATGTTTCGGAGTCGGAGTGTATTCAGCCGAAGCAGGAGCGGAGTCGGAGTCAAAAGTTTCAGACTCCGTACACCTCTGTCAGGCACGACACAAATTCCACCAGAGGGCGATGCTAATCCCAAAAATGTTGTGCTTCAAAAAAGTTAGCGGACTGTAGCGGTATCCACGAAAAAACAAACGTAATTGTGCGGTAAACTGACTCATGAAAACCTACCGTTGACGGCCATTTTAGCGGCCCATGTCACCTCTAGTGGACACAGTGCGAATAGCAAAATAGTCCCAACAGAGATTTTGCCATTGGTGGTAAAATATACATTATTATTTGACAAATCTGCAAAATCGAATCACAGATAAATTTTTTGATATGGTTAGAATACTCACATTAAAATGACACAAATTATCTCAGTCCTATCCAGTCCTCATCCGCCAAATTTCAAAAAAATTGCAGTCCGATGCAGTCCTGATCCGGACAAAATTGGCTTCAGGCTTGATCCAGTCCGATCCAGCCCTGTCCGTGCTCATCTCTGCAAAGAAGTACCTTGATACAGAAACTGAAACCCAGTTTGGTACGCTTCATAAAAATTTCAGCAATGTAAGCTATGTAGGCCTAGGCTACCAGGGTTGTTAACCTGTCTTAATCAGAAAAAAGCCAGACCTAGTCGCAAAAAAAGCAGTGGTAGATAGCAATCATGAGCATACATATATGAAACATGCATAACCAAACACAAAATAGATATTAAAACTTGTCAGAAACATCGATGTAATACAATTCCATTCTTCAGCATTTTCTTTCCCCGTGATTACACTAACAGTCTAACACTGACATACATTTGTTTCGTATTAAATACATCGAGTATTTTTAGAGCAACAGCGATATGTTTGCAAATTTCTTTGCACCTTGAATGGTCATACTCGCGTCAGAAGAGATTTGCAATGAATATGCAGCTCAGACAACGTTTTTTCAGAATCAAGCCTTTCCGGCAGAAAAAAACGAAAATCCGGATTTTATCTGGGTTTTGATGTTCAAAAAAGCCAGGTGCGTTAAAAAAGTCAATAATTGGCAACTTACCCTGGGCTACAGTATTTAATTAGCTGAATTGATCAATTCAGTGTTCGTTGAGAAAGTGTCTGTAACTCTATGGTTCTGCCTCCAACAACGTTGTAAAACGTTCTGTTTTGCTGTTTTTATCAACCTGCCTTGTGCAAACAGTGTGTGCTTGCACTATATGGACTTCGTGTCTGATTAGTGATGACAAATTAAATTCATTCATTCATACATTTAATCACGGTCTCCACAATTCATAAATAAAGCTAGTTAAACTTAACTATCGAATATAATGTGTGGATGCTGCACAGTGATAGGATGGTCATATATAGCGTTAGCGATTAGGGACTATGGTGATAAGATAAGATTTATTTTGCGTCAGACTCATCGTCCATATCACAAACATGGGTTCCGGAATAACAAAACAACGCAAAACAGATAGTCATAACGCAGTACTGTTGCAGACATCTGCATCGCCTTGAGCTCCTGGGGCACGCACAAGAGAAAAATGGCAATTTGGGGCATTAAAACTACAGTAGCAGGAAAGCAACCAGCAACAACAGAGACCCCTTCACTGTACTGTTACTAGTGTTGCATTCTCTCCGTTGGTGTTGCGTTTGATTGTGTGATTCACCACGAACGGGATGAGCGCGAAGAACAAAAATATATGTATGTGGCGCGAACAAGCAATAAAGAGTGATCTCGTCGGGGGATCTCTATTGTTGCTTGTTGCCACGGTGCGAAGCTTTGCGCACATGTCGCTCAGGATTTCCGATCGCAACACTAGGTTGCACTATCATTATATAGGGATAAGTGAATTACGATCTTTCGTTTGTGCTGACTGTCACAATGGCTTGTTACTTTTGGGCAATTTCTACCGGTGACCATTTCTTTGTATGTACGATTGTGGAGTTATCTCCAGGCCGCCACAGTACAGAACAGGTGTTAGATTAGTAGTTGTCAAATTTTTTTTATATTTCCCTTTTACAAACCTAAACACTGTCAATTCCTTCCCAACAAAAATCACAAAAAAGATAATTGCAAAAATTTCACACTACCTACTGTAAAGAAACACGAGACGATAATGAACCAAACAGACTCTTTCATAACGTTTGTCACTGCAGTTCAAGCAGTTTGTCCGTGCCTACTTCAGACATTCCCATCTAAACCAACGTAGGTGCGCAGCCTTTTATGTGTTGAATGAACAAATACTAAAAATATAAGGTTTTTTATCGTTTGTTTCTCCTCCCCAATTTCTCCCCGGGACAAATTTCCCCCCATGAATTGAAAATTCCTCTCTTATGAGCCATGTGCCACCCGTTTGAGAATCACTGTGTTAGATGGTAACCACAGACAACGAAAAGGAGATGCCAAACACTGAAACAACGCACCAGTTCATCATCAAACAGTAATCCGTCAGTGGGAAAAAACTGAAGGCATTCAACGTCAGATTTCAAAGTGAATGGCTAAAATCGTCGATCGGAAATGCTCACAAAGGCATTAAAATTGTTTTGATGAAAGTTTCAAATGTTCAGCAAGATATTTTTAGCATGAGGCTGACAACCATTTGTTTTCGCTAAATTCAAAGCGAGATTTGACGGTGGGCATTTTAATAGTTCAAAAGAATCAATCTAATTACATATTTAACTAGTGCACATCCTCTACATGATGGGGTGATAGAGGAATTAGACGAAAAAACACAAATAATTAGGCACCACGAAGCAGTGGGTGGTTTCTGTCTCAGACGATCACGTGGTTTACAACAGACCGTAACGTGCAGTGGAAAAAGTCTAGGAAGCCAATTCAAGTTAAAGTTTCGGCGGTAATGCAAAATGGAGTAATTCGGTTATAACGTTTACACTATAGTTACGATACAAATAAACGATTGTTCAGTTTCTTCATGCTAAAGGTGTTCGTCTGAGACAGATCGTTTGTCTGAGACAAAAACCACGCTAAAACGCGTAGAGAATTTTTGTCAATCAGTGAGCCGAATAGCTTTTACGATCGGGTTTGTTAAACAGTTTTGTAGCTGTGTTTAGTGGAGGGGTTCTAACTGGGCTCAATTTTGTGATCTTGAGTTTTGATCCTAACAGCAGTAGGCCTACGTAGTTTTTCTATTTCTTTCATATGTCGACTTTTGCGCACAACTGCAGATGTGTAACACACGAAACTAGTTTCCTTACGCAATAAATTGCGATTGATGCGCTTGTTGTTGCTCACTTCTGTGACTTGACTAATATAACGTTTAATTCGTAGAAGCAACAGAAGAGTGAAGAGAAAATTACTACTGTTTTTGGTTGATGAAACCAAGCGTCAAATCCTGGAAATACGTTTTGTTGAAATTATTTCTGATGAAACATCAGACATTACACCAAAATCACAGCTTTCATCTGCAACAGGTGCTTGTACAAAGGAAGGGTTTGTATAGAATATCCAAGGTTCAGTCATCAGTGATGTCAGTCGTGATCGGAGTGCGGCTGGATCAATGCATCATGCTGAACTTGTACTTGAAGAATATCAACTGAAGGAAAAACTGTTTGGACAAACATATGTTACAGCAAGTGCTATGAGCGAGCACCTTGCTGGGTTGCAAAAGTGAGTTTTGGATAAATATCCCTGGTGCAATTTTTGTCCATTGCTATGCTCGTATTCAAATTTAAGTCTACAGCAACGTCTTCAGATCATGAGGTAGTGCCATAAGAGCAGGCTCATGACATATTTTTCTGCAGTTTTCAGAAAATGGTTTAATCCATTCCAATGACATGCAGGCTACTTAACATGCACTTATTTGCAGCAAGAAGTACCGTGATGTTCCCTGAAAGGATGCTGAGCGTCAACCTCATGTCTTAAGGCAGGAGTCTCAAACACGCGGCCCGCGGGCCGCATGTGGCCCGCGAGGACCTTTTGTGCGGCCTGCGATGCGTTTTGGGATTTTTCAAATAATTAACATTTGCGTTGCTAAGTGCTTTGAAAAAAAATGCCGCGAAATAATGGAATCAAAACTGAATGATACCCAATGCGGTTTTCGTCCCGGCCGTAGCACTATGGACCACATTTCACTCTCCAGTAAAAGTTTGAGAAATCTTGGGAGTATGCTAAGCTAAAGACGTCTTCACATGCTTTGTCGACCTCGAGAAAGCATACTACCGGGTTCCTTGTGACAAGCTTTGTGGAGTATTGCGTGAGTACGGAGTTGACAGCCGCCTGTTACTGGCCGTCAAGTCACTGCACTCCTGCTCAGACGTTTGTGTCCGTGTTGGGAGAGCTAAATTGCGATAGTTCACCGTTAGTGTTGGACTCCGACAAGGGTGTGTGCTGTCACCGCTACTTTTCATAATCTACATCAGTGGTTATCAACCTTTTTGCTGAAGGGAACCAAATCCATAGCTACGATTTTGTTGGAGAACCTCACTAAAATTTTTTGACACAATTTAATTGACACGTTTAGTTTTACAGCAGAACGAAGTCTGTTACACAAAATATTAGACGTTACATTGAAAGACTGCTGAGGGCCGCACAAAAGGTGCCTGGAAGCCGAATGCGGCCCACAGAATCGAGGTTGAGAACCACTGGTATGCATGAATTAGATAGTCAGTCACAGTGGAGTCGACGAGGGTGTCACAGTCGGGAGCTGCAGGATCAACCGTTTACTTTTGTAGACGATTGGTACTGCTAGCATCTTCAAAACAGGGTCCTCAGCATGCACTCGATCGGTTTTCTGCTGCATGCGACCGAGCCAGAATGAAAATCAGCACTAAAAATACCGAGGTACTGTGTATCTCTACAAACGCAAGGCAGTGTATGCGGCAAGTGAACGTCAATACACTGCAGCAAGTGGATACGTTCAAGTCCCTAGGGGTAGTATTTTCGAGTGACGGAAGGCGGAGTGCCATGAGATTGATACACGGGTTGGTAAAGCTAACACAGTTCTGCGTGAGCTTTATCGCTCTGTGGCCACAAAACGGGAGCTTTCAAACACCGCAACGCTGTCAGTTTTCAAATCGATCTTTGTTCCGATCCTTACCTATGGTCATGAATCTTGGTTAGTGACTGAAAGAATATTAACTCAGGTGCAAGCACCAAAGATGGGATTTTTGCGAAGAGTCCACGGTGTGACAAAAGGGCGTACCGAGGTTAGATTGGGCCCGGGAAAAAAACAAGTTTGGCGCCAGTAGCGGACACAGGCTAATTTGGTGGGGGCGGATGCGATGTCGATTTGCAATGAACCCAGTGCTTCACAGGACCATATTGCGTCAATCAATCACTTTCGCATACTGTACATTTACGAGGAAATAAGTCTAAACTTTGTTTAGAAGCTTGAGTGATAAAACTGGTCAAACTTTAACACTGCACCGTTACAGAACCAACAAGCAATGTGACACATAACAACGATGTGACGTAGTCGCTGGCGTCGGCGGAAGTACATGGAGGACTCGAGATAAACAGTTCATGTGACTCCAAAGAATCGATTAATAACTGGGATTCACAAACCACTTTCATCAAATCTAGCTCTGTTTCATCAACAATTGGACCCTTCTTTATTTTATGAGCTGTGCGTGTGCTTTGTGATCAAAACTGGCAAATACGTATTAATAAACAGGATGAGGCTGGTTGCATGGAAGCAATTTCAAAAATAGTAATTGTAACTAATTTTTTGTATATCAAGAAAACATGCACCTTCAATCTGCATTTTCACATTGTGCCCTTTCTTTTGTATATCGTATTTATTCGATTTTAAGCCGCCCTTGATTATAAGCCGCGCGAAATATTCAAAATTAATGTAAGCAGCCCTTGCTTGTAAGCTGCACTTCAACATAGGTTACCTATGCCTCTGAGATACTTCCGCGTACTGACACGTTTCACGTTTTGGCAACCCTGGTATATGATGCTTCACCACTACAACTGCCTCTTGTTCATCATATCCCTCGTGTGACGGATGTGCACGTGATGCTGAAGAGAACCGAATGCAAAAGAATGTTCGGTCGAAAAAAACGTCGCAAGGAAAGAGTGAGCGTCATCTCTAGACCTTTCAATAAGGCAAAGAAATAAGAAATGTAAGCCACCCCATAAATACGGTATTCAAGCCAGTAGAAGATACTTCGTCAAGACGTGCATTGATCTAATAAATGCGGGCCCGCGTAGAATTGTAAATTGGCATGGGTGTAAGGTCTAACATCTGTTTAACAAATCTGTTTGTCCATATTGATGAATTATTACATCAATAAACCCTTAAATTTTTCGTTCTATACTACACGTTCACGTGGAAATACCCCAGGAAGTCAAATATTTCATGGAGTGGAAAAACCTGTTGTTCTACACGCTTCAAGCATCTGTTTAAAATCGGCCACGCTTTAAGCACCTGTTAAAAAAGTTCGAATGATTTTCTTATTCATTAACATATGGATGCAGGTGGATGCGTTTTGTGCCTTGCTACCAATGAACCAAACTAAACGTATGTTTCAAAAAAAATTTTGAACTTGTTAAATATAGCAGGGCAAGAATAGTTTGCTTTCAAAATTCCAGTATTTTACGTACTAAGAAAATCTGTTCGGCACAAAATGGAAGTTTTAAAATATTTCCTCAAAAACTGAGGGCGTTAAATAAATCAGCCTCCCAACTTTTCTACACAAGTGGTTCTATATCAGAAACTAACAAAATGTAAGATCACCAAAACTTTTGCCGGAATATGCATAAGTTTTTGCAATACCGTCGAAGCGAAGTTGTTGCGTACAAAGCTTGCAATAATGAGATAAATCAGAATTCTAGTGAGTCTGAATTATTCTAAAGGGTTAGTTCCCCGTATTTTTCAGTGTCTATTTCCGGATATTAAAGTCACACTTCAATCGTGAATTCGAAATCAAAGAGTGAATCGGGCTAGCCGATGTAGACAAATGATTGAATACGCCGATGAATATTTTACCTGTTTCTAGGTAATATGTATCTCGAGTAAAGTGACAGCAAGCTTGAAAATGTTGAAACGGGCCGAAAAAAGGCTTTGTAGCTATGTGGCCTTGCTGGATATCGCACCACAGTCCGACTCAGGGGCCATATCACTCGCTTAAGAAAGCCATAATAAGATGAAGTCATTCAATCCACAAATTCAACTTACTTTAGCACACCACATGCCTTTGGCGTAAAACCAACAGAATATAATTTTGAACCCTGAACAAAATATAATGCAACTATTCATGACGTTGCTCAATAGCTTTGACTCAATTAAAGGTGTTTTGTTTTGGTATTATGTATAGCTAACGGTATTTCTATTTTTGCAGAGTGGTTTAAAGAAGGTTGAGCAAACAAACGAACAATTTACGAAATGCAAATTTGAAGGATCCTGTGCCAACATTTTCTTTAATCGCTTATAGGAAATCAACTGCAAGCTGTTTCAAAAAACAGGATAAAATTTTAACGAATGCGCAGAGGAAATTTACAGAGATAAAACAACTGAAACCTGACCCTCGAGAGCTTCATCCATAGCTAATACTCCAGGTTAACCTTTAATGCAGTTTTGTGAGCCTTGTTCTTGTTGTGTCAAAGCGTTGGGTGTTACTAACTTAGTCTTGACCAGAAATTTCCATTTTCACCAGAAGATATTGCTGTGAAACTGCAATCCAGTAGCATGCAACCGCGATAACACGCGAGCTTCTCTTTTGCATGGAATGAACAAATCCTCTCAAAGCCACTTAATGGTTACGAACGGCGGGGCTCCTATTACCGCTCTCAGCATGACAGGTCAAGTTGATGATGACGAAGCCCGCACGATATTTTAGTGACAAATAAATCAAGACTAATAACAGGGTTTGAAAATAAATATAAAATCTGCCTGGATTAGCTACAAAAATGTCCGTTGCAACTGCTTCAATGTATTTCGGACAAACTCGTAGAGTTCGTATTCCAGTTTTAAACTTGTATGTTCTTTTAAAAAGGCTTTGCTCGCTTGCGAGGTCGGTATTTTGTTGCGAGTTGACGTTTCGTGCTTCATTCTTTCGTTTTCCTGAAAGCAAATAAAACGCCTTGTATACTGTTCCGTCTTTTTCTAAGTTGTATACATATCGTAGGAATTATTAGACCTGGCAGAAATGTTATTGTTCTGTTTTTGAATCGCTGTGATTTCCGGTAGTTGGCGCTAAATCTTAAATTATGGGGTAGTCACACAAGATAGTGTGAAAAGTAGGTGTAAAGTTGTTTAAGTCTATATTGTGGTCTAAACTAAACCATCTGAACTTTTATTTGTCTTTTTTTCAACGAACACAAACAAAAAATCTTACAGGGTTGCGATAAATCTCTCGCGCTGCTTGAAAATATCGTGGGAGCATGACCTCCAACATGTGCAGACTGGTGTCCAGATCCTCCAGGACACCGACGAATAAATAATGCTTTTTGATGTTTTCTTTGGCTTTGTTGACAGCCCACAAAGTGCGCGTCCTGCATTTGCACAAACAAGACTGTTTTCCATCGTGCAATAACTCGAAAAACATTAACCAACATCAACTTGTCCGGTCTCAAGCATAAGTGTTTAAACATGGATTGAGGCTAAACATGGAAAAAACTCAACTTTTACTAATTGACACCATTCGATATTGATCATGAAAGACATTTGAACAAATGTTTTCGGCCCCAAAACATGTTTGCAAACAGGAATGTCTCTAATTGCATTGTATACATTAAGCATTTGATCTTGGTTGCAAAATGAAATGGTAAAGACTAAATCAGTGTTTCCCAACCGGGGGGCCGCAGCACCCTAGCGAGCCATTTACAGTGCCCAGGGGTGCCGCGGGATAATGCATTTTCGTAACGTATCATTAAAAATACATTTTCAAACGATCATCAAAGCTCAAAGCAAATTGCTCTGGAGTCTCCACTGCGTGCCGCAAATTATGATTCTTTTCTGTAGGGTGCCGCAAGCCTAAAAGGATGGGAACCACTGGACTAAATTCTTGCTCTGAACTCTGGCCGTGTGAGAAATAAAGCAAGCGAGATAGTTTTACAGCTTTGCAGGAGAGGTNGCAANCCATTTAAATTCTTTAAAATGCCAAAATTGATATGGCAACATTAGCGAACTTTTTACGAGATATATTTTGACTCTGCNTTTGTTATTGTTGTTTAATATTATCNTTTAGTGATGTGTAAGATTGTCTAAAATCTTGCATTTGAAAGAAACAAACGGGGAAATAAAATCAAATTTATCTTCTGGTTTTGATTGAGAGATTTCTCTTCGTAGCAAAGATCTTTTGTTTTTCTATAGGACTGTTTGCAGCAAACATCATTTTTAGCGAAAAGCTTACATGCATCCAGCCTCTTGACCACAAAAGTACGGCACAACCTGCCAGTATGGCTTGATGCATTCCTGCCGTCTTTTCTGAACGCATTCATCTAAGGTCTGCAAAAGAAACAAAGCAAGTGTATCATGGCACCTAACTGCAGAAATGCTTGATTTGCATGTGCTAATACCCTACGTTCCAGTCACGTGGCGTGTGGAAACGGTAGTCACTTGAAAATATTGCCCGTACCAGGGGTGGCCAAACTACGGCCAGCCAAATATTTTCATTCGCCCCGTCGAGAAGTCGCATATTCAGGTAATTTGAAGACAGCGAGCAAAATAGAGAGAATCATGGATCTGGTGCCTTTGGCCCATGAAAGACATGGTTCTACCGCGTCATTTAAACTGAAGTTCGATTATATCTAAGTCAAAGTGACGTCGTTTCACGGCCGATTTAACTTCGTGACTCTTTTTCTTCGTTGGCCGCTTTCACTTGACTACCTTCCGACAACATTTACCCAAAATACTTTTGTTTGAACCTATCTAACTTGTGAAAAACTGAAGACGAATGCCGTGTTTTGGTAAACAGTGGACTGAAAGGCATTCTCTCTTGACCCTGGACTCCCTACGTTTATGTTTGATCCAGTGGTGTACATTATAACAGTTTTGAACTTAACCTCCGCGACTGAGAGCTGGTACAAACCTCAAGATCGATAGATTGTCAAAGAGTCAAGACGAGACTGAGACCAGAAAATTTTTCGTCTGGTAGTCGAAACCGATACCCGCCTCTATTGCCTGGAGCTTTCGAAACAAGTTTTAGTGATTTATGTGTTTTCACGCGAACAGGATTCAGCATGAAGGCTTGGTCTTTGTACAGCCAAGCCGGCTGTTAGGTTTTAATTAACTTGTTTCCGGCTTTACGCGCATGACCAATAAAAAGGTCATCAGTATTATGAATCTCGACATTGATAGACTTTCAGCTAATTTTGCCAAATTTTTGTTTCTTCAGCGCCCGATGATTAATACAGCAATGAGGTGGTTGAGCTGACTGCGTTTTGCATTTAAACAATCGTTTTTCCAAGAAAAGTTTGAAAAGGTGTTTCCAGCAAAACGTAATGGCCAAAGATGAACTTTCGAGACCAAGACCTNCGCTCTTCCAGAGTGAAATGTGCATTGAGACGAATGTGCATTGAGACGAATCTCGAGTTTTCAGCGCTGGTCTCATCTGCCATGATAAAGCTGCTGTTTTTTTTCAAATACATTTTGAAACGGCACTTTCTACGCAAGCACGCCGAATTTGAAAACAGTTTATCAAAGCAAGAACTGCACAAATGGCGATTAATCTGGTTCAAAGTTTGAAGAAACAGAAAACCATTTTTGTAAAGGAACGCGACAAAGCGACCGTTTGTTTTGGCTTCTTCAAATAGTAATTAGTTAACTTGATACCTTATGCAGTTCCTTCAATTTTGTGAAGTTGTGAAATTGTACAGCGGTGTAGGAGGCGGGGGTGCAGGGGGTGCAAGCGCACTCCCAAACGTTTTGATTTGTTGAAAATCCGTGCAAAATCCCCAGGCTTGTCCATGGGAATGGGATTTCTGTGGAAATCCCATGGGAAACGTCCCATGGGATGGGATGGGACAGAACACATTTGTATTTCCCATGAGACTCAGAAATAGAATGAGAGTGTCAGAATGTTACTGAATTGTCATACTTAGACTATACTTTTGAATTTTAAAGTCAATAAATTTTGTCGTTTTGCCTGTCTCTTTGTACATGTAGTCCTATTTAGTAGATACTAAACCTAAACTTTCATAAATTTAATAATTTT
>JGI24021J15306_10007838_pt1 | contig 13058 bp, 8 predicted proteins | sample Ectturendosymbi1_FD_15306 | JGI IMG/M metagenome (IMG submission 15306) | reverse complement strand
TTGTCTAAGCAACGGATATAACTAAGAACATGATTGGTACATGCTCTCACTGAGCATTTCCGGTCATGTCTGTTTTGTCATTCTAGTCTTTCAGTCTCGTTTCACAGTCGATCCAGCAGGTCGCTTTTGCTTCCTTCGTTCTACGTAATTCTTGATCTCCGTGTTTCTTTAGTTAAATTCACCGTATTTTCATTTTTTCCGTTCATTGCGAACCTTGGCTTATTGTTGACCTTCTTCATGCTTCATTGTTTTCGAATTTCTTTGGTTAAAACCGCTGTATTTTCAGCCTTTCAGTAGCTGTCCAGCAGCCTTTCATTAACTGCACAATCCAGCAGTTGTTTGGTAGCTTTTTGCTTTAGTTTCAAGTTTGTTTTTCAAGTTCGGTTGTTGTAACTTTAAGTTCTATGACATGTACAGAACAATGTAATTGTTCTGCTACACACCCTAATGTGTGTTTGGTTATCGTTTCAAATTAAAGAAGCTCTCTTCACTGCGTTGAGACTAACATTTTTTTGTAAATTATAAACGGCTTCTCCATTTAATGGCAATATTTTGCTCTGTTTCGGATTCAACGAGGGTAAACGCGCTTTTTTAGGTTTGTTAACAGAAGCATTACGCTTATATGAAATTGTAGCGTAAAAATTTGATGTTGTCTGATGTTGAAAAAGGCAGCAATCTGATGTTAACGAGACTGACCACAGTAGCAACATTGATTGATACTAAACAGAAGTTAGCAACCACCAGCTTTAGCACGCAAATAGCAACGTTTTCGTAGCGTTTGTGCCATAGGCGTGATGCACGAATAGAGAGTCATACCCATGCCAAAAGAACGATTATTAGGAAAATGTTATCAGGGAAATAAAATATATTTGCATTGAACAAAACCGAAAATACTTATAGGCTGTTCAGTAGCGAATACTAAAATTGGCAGACATTCAAACTTGTAGAGACATCAGTAATCAGTTCCTATTGGGGCCCCTGATACTTAACGCAACATAGGAATATCATATAGAGTTGTATTCTTGTATTGCTTCTGAATCACCAAAATTTTTCAAACGGGTATTTTATTTGAAACAAATAAATTTCATCACAGGAGGCCCCCTTGCAGTGGGGCGCCCGGGGCAATTGCCCCTCTTCCCCCCCCTTTTAATCCGACCATGCCTGGCAAGCCAAATGTAAAAACTGGTCCCCTCTACTCTAGTTGACATTTTTTGCGTTTTTCGGGGTGTGGGTAAATTTCGGGAAAAAAATATGGGTAAATTTCGATTGGATCAATGGCAGCCAGAGTGTTTTTGATATATGTGTTTTTGATATATGCACCTAATCACAATCGCTTTGTAAATAAGGTTGCAGGGTTTTACGTTTAGAGTTTTAGGTTTAGGGATTTAGGTTTAGGCTAAAGGTTGAAGGTTTTATGGTGAGGGTTCAGGTTTAGGCTTGTAGGACGAGAGTTTAAGGTTGAGAGCAGAACGGCCTCCAGAAAGTATTCAATAGCTTTACTTTTGTGCGGCGGTCTTGACATTCTAAAAATGACAACAAATCCACTGATTTATACAGTATAGTTTGAAACTATTTGAAACTATGAAACTTAGTTTCATATTTCAGTTTATGGNGNCTTGGAGCTTTTTTGGGGGGCTAAGCACAAAAAAGCTATCCAATGGTGACGATTGTTAGGTTTAGGGTTAACGATTTGAGTTAAAGTTTTATGGTTAGGGTTTTAGGTGTAGGGTTTTGAGTTTAGGTTTCGAGTTTTAGGTTTGGTGTTTAGATGTAAGGTCGTAGGTTTAGGGTTTTAGGCTTACACACAAATCCAAGCATGCAACTTTGTTTATTGTGCTTGTCACATGACATGTCCACTTCAACCAATCATGTTCCACAAAAGGCACAATAGTCTCAGCAGATATTTTGCCTCAGGAGACAAAATAGACAAGACTGCCAATTGTTCAGCAGGCCGGTTTAGAAAAGAATAAATGTTGTCAGTTCACGGGCGGTTAATGGGCTGAATGTTGCGGGCTATGGGTGGTCCGGGCCTGAAAAATCTTGGACCGTGCCATCTGTAACTCCGATATCAAATCCGAAACCGCTCACTCACTTACACATTAGCCAATATATTTGGTAGTGTCTATTTTACTTCATGAGGCAAAAGATGGGCTTTGGCTATTTTGCCGTTAGTCAGACACTATATTTGAAGTTGTCATGTGACAAGGACGATAGCCTGCATAAAAGGACAATTCATAGGGTTTAGGATTAAGGTTACGATTAAGGGTTCAGGTTTAGCCTACAGCTCACGCAGACAAGAAGCCACTAACAGCTTAAAATACCAGCACTGAAACCCTGACAACACGTCCATTGGATTTAAGCCATTACAGATGTCGTGGTGAACTGAGCAGGTCATGCGTTCCGAACTTGTCGTGCAACCATTTTAACCAATCGTGTTAGGCTAAAAGCAAAATAGCTCCAGCATTGGTTTTGCTTTGTGAGGCAATATAGACATGTAGTTCAAGTTGGTGCACAAACTCAATATCCAGTGGTATGTCCGTTCAACGGCCGATCTGACAGGGCTGCAGTGATAAAGCGGCGAGGGAGACACTGACTGCTTGTGCCTCCTCTCCAGTTTGCTTGCGCATCACGAAATGCTTTATAAAGTGAGCTGCCGAGCATGGAAAATGCAACTAATCTCCATGCAGTTCGCATATTGCCACTAGTGTAATACTTGTACTTCATCACTGGAAATAATCGAACAAAGTTGTTGAATGAAAAAAATTGTCAAATTTATTGACTTACAAAAATTGCTATCTTTTTATGGTTTGACAATTTTTCATGGTTGCCCTTATGCTCGACATGCATGGTGCAAGCAATTCAACAGCAATGAAATTCTTCCCAACAGCAACCTCAAGTAGTATGCAAGGTAAATGAGCAGTAAACTATTTATTTTGTGTCCACAGACAATAGCAGCATTAATAGAGCTAATTTCCTCAAATCTCTTCATCTTTGTTATTGACCTTGAAGAGACATCTTTATTACTGACCTTGAAGAGACAGTGAGACATACTAATGAAAGCATTAGCATGTGCTCCATTATCTATTTTGAAATATTTTTAAGTGGAGCAGTATATGAATTTGCTATAAAGGTGTACTTTCTGTCATCCATCACACAAATGTGTACTTTCTGTCATCCGCTGTTTGAATAGAGCTCACTTCTGAAATCTTTTGTCCGAATTGTTTTCTACACTTCGCCTATCAGAAATATTTCTTCATTTCATAAACTTCCTAATATTCATTTTTGAGAGCACTTTCTACAAATAAGTCATAATTTAAGAACAATCAACGACCAGGTCAACATTAGCACTGAAAAACCATGAAAGTTAGACACTCTCACAAAACTGTTTCAAACAATGAGAAATTAATCTGTATCTTGACACGACTATAAAACAATTTACTAAAATTAAAACTTACTAAAATTAGAACATCACGCAGGTGTAAAATCTGAGTAGATGAATTATGAAAACTCACCACAACCAATATAGCTTTGCGCATCGTACTCGCTCAGAAGTCAGAACTAAGCTTTCACAATTAAGACTTATTCCCGCAAGGCTTTCATAGAGGTATTTCTAACAGCCACGTAGTTTTATACTGTGTGATAAGAAGCCTGCATTAGCATAGCTTGACTAAGCTATTCATTCAGGCACATTGGTCACACTCACAATCTCACACTATAGTGGGCTTTTCAAACTTGTGGAAGCACTGCAAAAGATTCACTCATGCTTCTTTTCATGCAGCATGAAACAATGTGTCTTAGAGGGCCATGTCATCTCCAAATTTTTAGAACCAATAGTCTTAGTCATTTTGTGCTTTGAGAAGCGGTATCCCAAAGAAAATACTGTTGCACGCCTAAAATCCAACATTTTGGCCCCTCAAATTTTTGGGCTGGCTACACCAATGAGTCACTGTATCGGCTATCACTGCATCACCTGTCAAAGATGTTTGAGGTCAACAGTCACGTGCGGGAAAGCGGATTAACTATCGTAACTTGAAATGAACCTTTGAAGATTCGTTGCCATGTTATTGTTGTGCAATAAAGAGCAACTGTAGAAATGCGCTCACGAGTTTTGCATCGCGAGTCTGCAGGCAAAGGAGTGGAGATGAGTGAACTGCAAGCTCATCACTGCATCACACCAGAACAGTGAAGCTGGCTCTTGTGCAGTGTGCGTGCCATACCGGTAAATAAAATGTTAATTGTAAGAATTAAATCAATTAATCGGAATCAAGATGCTGACTTCAGATTTTCGAGAAATTTTTGGTTCTTAGTCCAATTTCCGGGGAAGAAAATGATGCCTGTTTCACCCCTCCTGTGGATGCCCATGAAAGTATGAAAATAGCCCACCGTATCTCTTTGAAAAATAAAATGTCCTTGAAAAATTTCAAGTGATCTGGCAACCCTATGCGAGGTGTGCTTGTACCACTCCTATTATAAATGAACTTGAAGTCTCAACAACTATTATATTATACCATTGGCTTACAACTATTATAAATTATAATGTTGTGAGCCAAAAGGTGAGCGGAAGTTAACTTGAATTTGATTTCACTTGGTATTATTTGGGGAGTGTCTATTTTGCCTCATGAGGCAAATGCTGTGCTGGGATTATTTTGCCTTTTAAAGAACATGATTGATGTGATTATTATCATATTCTATTGATATAAATACCTGTCATAATGCATAATATTTATCTCATAAAGAACATGATTGACACAATTACCCATTGTAATGATAGAATTTCAGACTCAAACAGAATGTCAGATTTAATCATTTTGTTAGTTTTATGTAATATTGTTATTGTTGCAGTGTATTGTGGTTTGTATGAATTTAATGAAAACTGGTTGCATTTGCCATGGCTGGTGATTCAGTTGGAAAGGATCCAGGATTCTTAACATCCAGAGATGGACTTTTCAAAGCAATTCAGTTTGTATGTGTGTATTACACTTTTACAAGGCAGTAATTATAAAATAATATGCAGTCTGCTTTGTTTTATACAAGTAATCAAGCAAAAGTTTTATAAACACTTTCGGTACTTGGTGCCAGGTGGTTTGAGACAAGAAAATGTGCCAGGTAGTCTGATGCAGTTGGTTGAAGTTGTGAAAAACAGTCTGAATTATATTTGCAAACAGATCAAATCAGTTGTTATGGCTAGTTAATCTTGAATGATGTCAGCATTGTGGGTCACCGCAAAACAGATCAAACATGGAAGCCTCCGTGTCAAGTGCCGGTGGAAATTAGTGTTGAGAGACAGCCATGATCCAATGTAACGCAGTATTTTTGACTGCATTCACCAACTAAATCCAGAGATGCACCCAATATCAAAAGTGTAAATTAGTAAAAAATACTGACGTAGCTTGGTTTGTTTCAAGTTTGCAGCTGTGTGATACATATGTTGACTAAAGCTTTGTAAGTCTATGAATATATTACAACATTATTGTAACTGCTGTCCACAATGGAGATAATTCATTCATTCATTTTTTATTCAGGAAACAGACACACACAAAACTCTCACAAAAATAAACAAGATAAGATTAGAAACAATCAGAATCATATTTGCATCTTCCCAGGGTACCTAATATATCCAGGTGGTTTTCTAGTTAAGCACCCCTAGCCTTATAGTGAGATCGTGTTATATCAATGAGGTTTGTACCATGAGAAAGGGTTACTATAATAATGAGGAATAATAAAGCCTTGAAGGTAGCATACAGTTGACAAGGGTTGGTATTGGCTTAGGAGATATAATTTGTATTTCTTTTTGAAAGCATAGAAGGGTTGTACTTTTAAATTTGGATCCAAAGACTCCCAAATCATAATTCCAATATAAGCAAGAGATTTTTATCCAGTAGCCAATCTTTTTCTGGGAACTATATATTCTTAATATGTTTTTGTTTAATTTTATATGAATGTATATTGTCCAACTTAGTGAACAAATTGTTAAAAACAGATGGTAAACAAACATGCTTGAATTGATAAATCTATTTTGGATTTGCAACTTATAAATGTCATTAAGATTTAAAATTTTAAGCTGGAGACAAAGAATGAATCAGTCAGCAAATTTATTAATAGGAAATGGATTCCATGTAATATAACATATCCTCAGTCATGAAACCTGCAAGCAATGCTTATGGGTGAAACGTTGAAAGTCTGAAGCAAGGGGAAGCAAATAAATTTAACACTAAACTTGATGAATCAGAAAACAATTCTAGATGTCTGGCGTAAGTTATTCATGCAGCGCTTGATCCAAATATTATCTGTGTCTTCCAAAACAATTTCTATAATATAATATGTGCATATTTGAATAACGAAACAAAACACTTCAAGCATATGAAATTAAACAGGCCTAATGTTTAGCAGAACAAGACTTGTTCATAAAAATTGGATTGAGGGATTTAAAAGTAAAATTTTGTTCACATTTCTGGGTTTACGAACTTACTCTTCTCATGAACATTACAAAGTTCAGCATAAATGCTTCTCAAACTTTCTCGTGCAATGCTGGTGATTGTCTACATCAGGTTGGGCAAACTTTTTAATGAGGACCACATTGTTCCGTCAGTACCTAGTGTAGGGTCCAGCTTCTACAAATTCTACCTTTTTATGTAACATAAATTATATAGAATTCTAATTTCAAAACTATATGGATGTTTTTAATATTCAAACATAGTTTATTATATCATGCTATTTTATTGCATGTTTCTTGTGTTTTAGAAATTACCATATTTTGATACTTGATCAGCACAAAAATAAGTAAAAGTGTGCAATGTGTATACGAACACCACAAACAAATGTTCAGTGAGCCACATGCAGGCCATGGTTTGCCCACCCTTGGTCTAGATACTTACGCTCTGCTCAAACATATTTCTATTTGAACATTTTGTGCGATTTTCAAATACAATTGCAACTGGTGTTATTTCATAAAATTCTTTTACGAATCCACACTGTTCAGTCTTGTTTAACAAAGTTTAAGCGTTCAGTAACTCATAATACACTTTTCTATTCACTCAAATGCAATTTCCATCCCTGAAAAAATATGCACATGAAACAAAATTATGATTTGTATCTGCATAGGTTTTCAAAATTTGAGATCATTTAAAGGAAATGGTGAAGTTAATGAATTGCATGATTGCAAAAAATATTTAGAAATGCCTAGTAGTTTTACTCCTTTCTCAGCTTCTATTTATAGCAACCAGGGCTGTGGAGCCAGAGCTGGGTGTTTTGCATGGAACAGGAGCTCAGTTGAAAATTTAGTTGGAGCTGTGGCTATTTAATATGTAGCTCCAGGTCTCTTTCTAGATACTAATGGTTTTGCCAAATTTACTGAAAGCTAGATTTACTTTTCCGAAAACAGTGCTTTGAGCATAGCGAAGTGCAATTGTTACACGACACCAGCCTGCAACAATGGATTTCTGATGTTTCCGTGGTTTAATCATCACTAAGGCTGTGGAATCGTAGTTGGACATGTGTGGTGTTATCTGCATAGTTATGAGAAACATTGTAAACTATCACAACACGACATCGTACTTTTTAGTCAGAAAGATCAAACCAGATCTGCAGCATAGTGACCTAAAAAGAACTAATCTAAGCTATAATCAGTACGTATATAAATCGTAAGCCATAGTATTTCTTCAAACAAATGGTGTTTAAACACCTCTTTTCTTTTGTGTTATTGCAAATGCTGTGCATTTTTAAAGAACGCATGAGAGAAATAATTGGCCCTGTGTTTTGCACTTTTTGCATGGCTTGCCTGAGCAACGCTGTTAGCAGGCATCGCCAAGACTGCAACAGGCAAAGCATGCAATGAGTTCAAAACACATGGTCGACTTGGACTGGACTGTGTCACAATATTCAGTCACAAATCTAGTTTTCCAAACAGCACTTTTTCTTAATTCTAGTTGTAATAAATAACAAAAGGTCCTCAGGCATTATCAGCAAGACCAGTGACTGCCTTTTCAGATTTTGTTTATGTTACCATTAACTGCAGCAACATCTCTACTAGTAAATGTGCGCTGAATCATCTGAACTTGTGATTGTTGTTTATTCGCTGATTTGCTAATGCTCAGAGCGCTGTTGGTAAAAAAACACTAGATTAACCTACTCAAATGTGTGATATATTCTCTTAGTTTTGTGTATCAGATATATTTCACTTTCCAGTCAACTTAGGCACACCAAAGCATTTGAATGTGTAATTGTTTAAAAATGAACAGGAGCTAGAGCCGGAGCCATGTTATGAAAAAAGAGAGCTCCAGAGCAGGAGATATGATTATTAACACCAAGAGCTCCAGAGATGGATCTGGTGCCATGTTCATGAAAAGGAAAAGATCTCGACTCAGAGCAATTTCATTTTACGACGGCTCTGCTGCCCTGGTAGTAACTACACCATCTTTGCATAAGCTGTGGCAGTGAACTCTCTTGATTAAATTAATATGAAAAGACTAACACAATGTCAATGACAAAAACACCTTTTTATTCAGATACACTTGATTTTGTTTTTTTCAAAATTGCAACCACTTGCCTATCACAAAACTATATTGAAACAAAAACTACTGCCTTGAAGTTTAATATGAGCAAGTTTAAAGCAAGTTATGTATAAAGACTACATCATTTTAGGACTTTTCATTATTCTGGCGCAGATCAACTTGCAATCTTCCATGCAATTGATAATCAGTGCTAGTGTTGTGGGACCAATAGAAAAAAATAATGTAGTCTGGGAAACATGTGACATATACATGCTGAATAATAAAATAACCTGGAAGCAACATTGATATGTGCAAAGCACATCAAGCAAGTATGTAAGCTCCTGCATGTTTATCACACCAAGTTACAAATCTGTCATTTGCAAGTGTGCAATGCTGCTTGATATAGTTGTAACACTTTTGAATTTCTAAATGAAGCTTCAATAATTGTTCATATTATGCACTTAGTTATATATTCATCATCAAAAAAGATACACTTTATTGCGACTACTTATGAAAACATCTTCCACAAAATTTGTGAAAAAAAAGTTTTTCAAAGTTTGATAATGACTGGATTTTGTATTTCAAGCAGTTGGGATTGCTTCATTTGCTAAACCAGCTATGTCCAACCCAAATGGCTTACTGGGCCAAAAATCATGCCCCTATCTTAACCAGGGCCGCACATTTGATGACATATTAATGAGGGCCGCACATTGAATGACTTAGATCTGAGCAAACCAAATTTAACTGAAGCTAATACACTGAAAGCGTTCGAATCCTAATTGCAATGTTTACAGACGTGATAACGTGGCACTGAGGAGACACTTGCATCAAAAATGTCTAATTCAAGGTTATCAAAATAAGGAAAGGTTGTCAGTATGTGGGATACTTTTACTACAGCGAAAACCTAAACTGGGCCGCAAAAAAACTTTGCATGCGGCCCGAGGGCCGCGGGTTGGACATAGCTGTGCTAAACCCTGTTGGACAGCTCTTATTGCCAGACTCTAGAAAATATGCTTCTGCATCTTTGGGATCTTGTAAGAAAATGCTTCATAAAATATTTTTTGTCATTTAAGCCTCTTGTTTTAGAATGAGATGTGCAGAAGTACATAATCAGTTGTTCACTAGAATTGACTGTTTTTATGCTATCTGCAAGAAATACATCATTATAAAGAAGATTGTCAAACTTGTGCTGGGTGTTCAATTACTTACCCTTGAATTATTATCTCTTCAAGAAAAAATTTGCCCATCTTATTTTCATCTTTTTCTGATTAAGTTTGTTGGCTTTTCCAAATATATACCTTAAAAATTTGTTGTTTATTAGCATTTCTCGGTTCATGTTTGAAACTTGGGGCTAGAAACTTCTCAGTGGTCACAGTGTTTTTATCACTGTTGGCATATTTTGTAAACGTGGAGCAATAGCTTCACATTATTTTTGTGTTCCCCAAAAATCATGATTAACTTCTTTAAACTGTGAAATGTAGCCTTATTCATAAATTNCATTGTGCATTGTGCGTTGTATGCTGCAGCTCAACTTCACTTTTTGCAATAAAAAAGTTGTAATGTTCATACAAATGCTATCATTATTGTTTCAGTTTTTCAGCCTCATCCTACTGATTCTTTGTTCTGCAAGCCATTATTGGTCAGTGGGTGGTGCTGGACCGATGTCTTTCGTCAACTTTACAGGATCATTCTGCTGTATTTGTCTACTAATCAGTGGGTTCATATACTATTGCAAGCTGTACAATGGTTGCTGTTTGGACAGATTGCCATGGAAACGAGTGGTGAGTCATCAGTGTTGGTTGGCTTGCTTGGTGTCACTGCATCAACTGAAGCGTGATAGCTTAACAGTTGCAATTAACACAGCACAAACCTCACAATGACAAAACAATCTGCAAAACGTGTAATGCCTGTTACGTCTCATATTTACAAGGAAAAAATTCTTTGCGTGAACTAGAAACGTTTTGATTAGCAACGGGCAAGGTTTCAGATTGGTAATAATAAAAACCGACGCATTGCAGTTGAAAGCAGGCAAGCAGCTTGGCACAAGTCATGCACATAAAGGAGCACTAAGTAGCTAAACACAAATGAGCATGACAACATCAGTACAAGCAAACGTTGCTGCTCTGAAACAAAAACGTAAACCTAACGTAGGCAATACAGGGCGAGTAAAAAGCATATTTTGAGAATCATTATACCTGGTTTCAAAACTATGTTTAGCCTCTCCTGTACAGACCAAGCTACGATGTTTGTAAGAAATGTACTAGGGCTGTGGCAGTGTTGCGGAAACTTTGTGAAGCATAAGAAAGCTACAAATTTTCTGCAATGGTTTTAAGAGAGTTTTAATTTTGTGAGATGATTTTCAATGCTTAAGCTTGACTGTGCAACCTAAAAAGTATTGAACAACACCAACCTCATTCGTTACAGGCTCAGGTTTTTCAATGCGCTCATTGCCAGGCGCAATATTCAATCAGGAGACAGTCAAGATAACGTCTATTAATTTTATTTACTTGGGTTCACTAGCTACAGTGTGGCTCCCAACAAGAGCTTTCACTAAGTAATCTGCAGTTGAGTGACACTGCATACTTCCGGTTAAACAAAATTACACCATTTTCTCGCTTTACCAATACAACTGAAAAAACAGCAAATCGCATTTTGCTACGCGCAACTACAAGATTTCTATTATGCTGCCTGGAAGTTGTCTGCGGCTGTCAATGAACCCATGGCCAGTGATCATCCAAACTGCTGCTTTAAGAAAACTGGGCGAAAGTTTCATATTGCACCTCAAAAGCTTTAAAGCTCTTTGGTTCCATCAATGAAAACTGAAGTTGATCGTTTTGTAAAATATTTACGTTCGGTTTTGTTTTAGTGTTGGTGTATAGGTTCAGCGCGCAAGTAACACGATTGCAAGCTCCGCTTTTTTGAAAAGTATGCAAGAGATAGCTAATTGTGTTAGCCTCATCCCCAAGTAATGGAAGTAATGGAAACCTACTGAAGCTTAACAGATGACGCGTAGTGTTCAGCGACTGCACATCCGAACGCTGTTAGTTAAAAAAAAACAAACTTTAATATGGATTTGGGTGACAGCAATTGAGGTAAAGGCCGAAGTCTACGTCCTTCTTGCTGGCAATACTGCAGCGGCTGAGGTTAACACTATTTCGCGAGAAGCTATACGGGTAAGGATCGAACAAACAACCTTTTGATTAAGAGGCAGACACTCCACCACTGAAATATCGCCCAACTTTTGTTTGCTTCGCATTGCATTCACCTTCACCGATCATTGCATTCACCTTCACCGATGCCACTTTCACAGGAGGTGTTCTTCGCGATCGGGTGCGGTGTACTCAACTTTATCGCGATGTGCGTGTCGGCGTCCATGGCGAACACCTTCAGGAATGAGCCGGGAACTTTCGACGAACTCTTCATCGCCTGCGCGGTACGTATGCATGGCATGCGCGACAACCCCGCAGTTGAGCTGCAGAAAAATCTCTGAAAAAAAACTTTTTCCGTCAGAACCGTGTTTTGATCCGCCTTGTTGCGTTTTTTTTTTGCATCAACAGACGGATAGTTTCGGCGAGATTTTCATTGCTTGCTCTGTGTGTAGCTTTTTGTATAGGGACTTTGTTGAGCAAAATGTACGTTCGACCTGCACTTGTTTGGTTGTTCGTATTGGCCACCTGGTCTGTTTAAGACAATTCTCCTGCTGGGATGAACTTGCTGCAGTAATTGTTTATCGATCCACTTCAACGCTTCACCAACCCACACTTAACTTCCTCTTTTGCTACAGTGTGCATGTTCCTGCCCTCGTGCTGTTGGTGGTTAATTTCTAGGAAAAAAGATGTGCTGATTTACTGCAATGTTTCCAACTTTTGTTCGAGTAAGTCCTATGGATGCATAGACTGTAAAATCCTGTCAAATGTTCATTTGGGCGTACGGTAGATACGGAAACGTACGGCAGATAGGCGTACGATAGATACGGAATACCAGACCTCAAAATCAGCCATGACACCTGTTGGGGTAGGTAATCCAGTAACGAGCGAATTTTGATTTTATAAAAACNTGATTTAAGAAATATATTTGTGAACATTTCCCGACCTGCCCTACTGGTTNGGATTAAAATATTTTACTTCCGCGGTTTCGAGGCGACAAAAAAACAAAATTGTGGNCAAACATTACAGATTTTTGAAATCAACTACCTGCTAAACACTCACTGCAGAACCGATGTTCTGGTGTCGTTTTAAGACGTGCATATCTCACGTGAAAGCGTAGAACGTGAAAAACTACAGATGCCAACGGATCGACTTCGACGCAGAGCGCTGCACCATTCGGAAAAAAATTTCCATCTGGATTTCATGCTTTTAAAAATTTTGACGATCTCGTTCTGCGAAGCATATTCTTTCCTGAAGTAACGCGATGCGCCTGGTAGTGTAGAGCAGTGATTTTCAACCGGTGTTCCGTGAAAGATCGTCAGGTGCTCCGCAGGAAATTTGATAAGTTTGACTCGTGTTCCATCGAACACCGGTCGAAAATCACTAGTTTAACGCAATGAGCGTAAATATGTTTTCTTTCGTG
>JGI24021J15306_10007836_pt1 | contig 13058 bp, 6 predicted proteins | sample Ectturendosymbi1_FD_15306 | JGI IMG/M metagenome (IMG submission 15306) | reverse complement strand
ATAACTGTAAGCTTCAACTCAAAACATAATGAAGAATAATCATATGGCAGATTCAGCCCAAGATTAATAAGTTTGTTATTAATTAATTATGTACTATAGGCATTAATAAGTCTAATATTTTGCAGTGCCATACTGAAATTTGAAAGAGAAAGAAAAACATCGTCTACCTACACAGTCTTGCAGTGTGTGATGTGGATATGTGAACAGTTTTTTTTTTTGCAAATCTAAGAGTAGTCATATCTAAGTAAAGTATTCATGTGATTCATCTCAGTAGAGTCAGACTTAGATTTTGCTGTATGTGATGATTAAGATTGCTGGAACCAAAATGCTAACTAGAATTTTACTGTCAAAAATGACACAAAGTCAAATTATTGAAAATTATAATCCTTCCTCATCATGTAGTCAAATTATAACCCTTCATGTGTAGTGCTTTGTATTCATTGAGGTCTTGATTGTGAAAAGTATTATATTGGTCAACATTTTATTTTGGGTAATGTGGTCTATTTACAGCTACAAATAAGTGCTGATGTTAAGACCATATGAAAAGTAGCATGATATGATTTTGAAGTTATGTGCTTGAAATAAAATGGTTAGTACAGTGTTTCCCAACTATTTTAGGCTTGTAGAACCATACAGAAAAGAAATATAATTTGCAGCACCCTGTGGTGAACCCATAGCAATTTTCTTTGTGGTGTGATAACATTTTGAAACTGTATTGAAAGCATACTAGTTCACAATACCCTTGAGCAAGCTTTTTTTAAGGCGTTTTAGGGACCCGATTCAGGGCCTTAGAATCCCAGAAAATTATCATCGGGTCCCTAAAATCAAGAAAAAATCGGGTCTCTGCAATCAGAGAAACCGGGTCCCTATAGATCCATACCTGGTATCTAACATTTTCCTTAAAAAGAACCTGCCCTTGAGTATAGCCTAGCTTGTCGTTGAGAACCACTTGACTAGTGTAATGCTATTTTCACACAAATTTATGGAGTAAGTTTTATCCTGTTTTAGAGGCAAGTCAACTTCAACACATTCCAGACCAGGGGTTCCCAACCTGAGGTACATGTATTCCTAGGGGAACATTTTCTTATATGAAGGGGTACTTTAAAGGTGAGCAATAGAAGGGAAAATTATATTCACATATGACTTATTCCCAGTTTATACACATCAGTGACTATCATTTTGGGAAATCATTATGTGCTTACTGTTAAATATACAGAGTCATGATAAAATGTTTTATCATAGAAATTTTAGGGGCACAATCGTCTGTTGAAATGCTGAAGGTGTTCGTAGTCAGAGAAAGTTGGGAACCCCTGTTCTAAGCTTATGCTGTGAGTGAAACTAAACCTCTGCTATAAGCTACTGACATCTTTTACTAAAAAAAGCATTTCATGTAGTAATGGTAATAAAAAAAAGTTGGGATTCGTTTTTCCTAAAAATACAAACTTTGTGGAGAACTTAAAAGGCAGTTAATTCCATGTACAGATCATGTTTGCTGAACAGATTAAAAATCTTGGTGCAGTGCTTCATGCCTTATTGAAGAATAACATGAAGATGAATATGATCACTCTTCTATGATGCAAACAAATACTGAGACACTTGTGCCCATTTACAGTAAGAGTAACAATTGTTTTGTTGCACAGTTCTATTGCATTCCAATGTATTATATACATCTTTGCTGGTAAAAACAGTTGTTTTTTTCAATGTCTAATATGATTTAGTTTGGAGCATTGATGGTTGAGTTATTGTTTGTTATATAACTTGACAAGGTTTCATTTCATTCTGTTCCAAAGTTGTGAATATGATGAAAACGCCTGCATGAGTATCTGTAGGTAGTAGTCAACTGACATTAACCAGAAATATGAACTAAGCAAAAACCAGGTCTCCATGAAGCACAGGCAAATTTGTAGTTGTATCAGTTGTTTTATTGTTAGTTTGGAATTCGTAAAATAACAAGTGGGCTTGTTTCAGCCAGTGATTCAACTTGAAGATCATTGCATACTCATCTTGAAGCTTGCATCCATGACTTAAATTAACCTTTGCTTTTTGGTTGGCTGCATGCTGTTAACAGAACAATACTTAAGAAAGAGTAGGAGAATTTATTGGGCTGTTGTAAGCAGGGTTGTGGAGCCAGAACTCAGAATCAGGAGCATCAAGTTTTTTGCTCCAGCTCAAAAATGATTTGGTCCATTGAAAACTGAAGACAATTATACAGGGTGTCCATAATGTCTCTTTACAATTTAAAAACAAAGTCAAATGATCAGATATCGCAAAGAAGGTTGTTTTCTGTTAATCAGTGTTTGCTGAAGTTTTATTTCCATATTTAATACGCTTCTATGTGGGCACCATTAGTTGCACAAAGCATATCAAGATGGTACTCAATTTCCTGCCATGTTCGTTGCAGCACAGCCTTATCAATGCTGGCAATGGCATTATAAATTATTTGCCTCAAGTCAGTTATGTCTGCTTACCAATTCTTTTCATCAAGTCAGTTATGTCCCTTAGCCAAACCAGGATATACATTGTGCCTTTTCTTGAGGAGTAGCCATTTTATAGGGGTTCATATAACTCATTCATTGAACACATAAAAATTTTATCTGAAACGAAAAATTTTAATGTCAATATAAACTTTATTAAATTCTGATTAATATAAAAGAACCCTCTTTGCGATATCTCATCATCTGCCTTTGAAATAATTTTTTTAAATTGTAAAGAGCCTTTATGGAAACTTTGGTACACGTTATAAGGCTTTATGGAAACCCTATTGTATAACTTGCTTGTCCCACAAATTAGGGCTGTGGAATTGGAACCCAAATTTCAGGCTCCAGTTCCAATCATCCAAATCTGTTTAGGCTTTGGCACCACAGCCAGGTTGCAAGGCTGATTAATTTTTTACATAATTTATTGTGTAAACGCTTGAGAAACTGCTAGATCAGCATGAGTTGTTTTAAAAAATGTATCTTGCTTATTGAGATGATGTACTCAAGTTGTGGGTGTTCTCAGGTTATTTAAAACCCTACTTGTCAACCTGAAATAAGTGTACAACTACAGGTTATTCCAGTGACCCTTCTTTCTCAAGCACATCTCTGAGGATATGTTTCTGTGTAGATATTCTAAAGATCTAGGAAAAGAATCTGTCTAGAGATTAACTTAAAAACTTTTACTAATTTAGTTTGTAAGCACATTGGATGTTTTGTTACAACTGTTTTCATGTTGCAGAAAAAAAATCATGAAATACTTTAGAATTGGTGCCTGCATTTGTTCAATAGTGAAGCACAATGAACTGTACAAAACACAACGTTGGTTATCTATAGGATGCTCCCGAAGAAATGCTGGAAAGACAGAAATTGAAATAACAAAGTATCAAGAAATTCAAGCATTTTTCAGGAATGAACCAGATTTTGTTGCACGGTTGAACAATGACTTTGCTCTACCCTTCACTGATATTAATGTTGTATTTTCCCAGTTGCAAAGTGAAAACAAAAAAGACAACCATTTGCCTGTTGCAGCTTCAGCTCCAAGCCCACTTTACAAGTTTTTCAAGCAAGGGTTGGTTAGAAAACCTGCCATTGACTTCAAATATATATGTGACAATCCAGTCGAAGTAGCTGCTAATTTCAAGAACAGAAAAATCCTGGATGATTTTTGTGTTGTGAAAGACATAATTGAACCATACAAGCGTTGCAAATTAATAAGTGAAGAAATTGCAAAATACAGAATGATGGATGCTGAAGTACGTGCCCAGTTGGGCAGCATCAGCTCAGTGGATATGGACGTGGACGAACGTAAGAAGCTGCAGGATCAGCTGACCAAATCAAAAACATTTGCTTACTGCATTATCACGATTCTTTCTGGAATCAAACAAGAAGTAGAAGCAATGCTGTACAGCAAGGCATCACTGCTACCCAATGAAACGCACCAGGATGTGCCAGTTGGAGAAACGGCTACATTGCTTGACGTTGTTGGGGAAAAACCCAAGTTTGACTTTGAAATCCACGATCACATATTTATAGCGGAGAAGATGAACTTCTTCAGGCAGCATAATATTGCAACCTTGGTCGGAAAGAGAAACTATTACTTGATGGATGCGGGTGCTGAGTTGGAGCATGCACTGATTCGTTACACACTGGACAAATTGAAAATGAAAAATTTTATTTTTTTCTCCACACCTAACATGCTACGTGATGTAATATTTGAAGGTTGTGGGCTGGAAGTGGACAAGTTTGATCAGATGGTATATAGAGTAAGATCGGTACCTGAATCTAATTTTTGTTTAGCGGGAACATCAGAACTCGGTTTCTGCGCATATTTCACAAACCACTCTCTGTCGTACAAAGATCTTCCCCTGCGACTTTGCGCTGTGAGCACGTGTTACCGTAAGGAAACTGGTACGAGGCTTGATCCAAGAGGTCTTTTTCGAGTGCATCAGTTTCAGAAAGTCGAAATGTTTGGCTTGACAGCCAACGAAACCGGCAAGGAAAGTGCAAATCTTCACGCTGAGTTTGTTTCTATACAGAAAGAGTTATTCGAAGAACTTGGTTTACACTTTCAAGTGCTGGACATGCCAACTGATGACCTTGGATTGCCCGCTCATCGTAAAGTTGACATCGAGGCTTGGTTTCCGGGAAGAGGAAAGTACGATGAAATTTCAAGCGCATCCAATTGCACCGACTTTCAGTCAAGGAGACTCAACATACTGTACAATAAAGGAGGGGATTACCACTTCGCACATACGGTAAACGCTACTGCTTGCGCTACAACGCGAATGATCATGGCGCTGCTCGAGAATGGCCAACAAAAAGATAGAACCGTTCTTTTGCCTGAATGTTTACAACCATATATGTACGGCAAAAGGTCTTTGAGGAAGCAAAAACATTTTCCGATGAAATACGTGGGACTGCAGCAAAAGAAAAAAAATTACGTTATTCCAACGTGACAGCACTGATGGATTCTTGAGAATTGTGGAGCTTAGCATCCACTCTTTCATTGCTAACATTTCTAAGACCGACGACACTCGGTCTTGATTGAGAAAGAGCCAACAGAATTCTGATCAACAGCAATCAGCTTCATCGTAGCAAAAACAAATAATATTTTTGCGTTCATTTTAAAGTTGACGAAACTGTTGCAAAATCATTGGCAAACGAGCCATGAAGTCTGAAATATACCTACCACCAATCTGGGGTAAATGCGTCTGTTACAGTCGTGGCAAAATGTGGTGTACTAACAAGAACCCAAAGTTTCACTCGTACTGCGCAAGGCTTTTTAAAATGCTGTCACACTCAACCAGATCCCATGCTGTAGGTTAAATTAATGCGTCTAGCTGTTCGGTTCTTAGACTTGGCTGGATACTTGGGAACTACCACAGCACTGTCCAAGTCGGGCTGCGCACTGATATTAGTAGATGCTTGCGTTGCAAAGACTTCCGTTAAGCAAATCAGTCGGATAGTAATGATTTTCCGCTATCACAGAGTTGTAGACGTCAATGAGCAAGATAACAAATTTCGGCTTAAGCTTGAACGAAATGAATAGTCAATGTGAAGAATGCTTCCTAGAAAATGTGCTGCCAGCGGAAAATCTTTCTTGGCCCGTAAAACCCTAAACGAATGCAGAAATTTTGCATAAGGTGAGGTCAAACGTTTTTTCTCCGACATCCTATCTTGCAGATTTTCAAGGACGGTTTACTCGTCTTGTGTTTTCTTTTTTCTAGGGGTGCGCCCGAGACTTCACTACGCGTCCTTAATCTTAATCATCCATTTGTCTCCAAACTCGCAACTTAAAAATTGCCAGTTGCTCTGCTCTTATGAAAAGGCGACCAATAAACGAAAGAGATAAGTGATATTGCACTCCGCACTAATTTATGAAGGGCAAAATGTGGTCATCGGCATCTCCAGGAGATGGCAAATTTGCACTAAGGGAGGCAATTTGTACTAAGGGAGCTGAAAAGATACATGCGCATGAGCCTCCCTTGCACCCCAGAACGCAAATGAGTTCAAATTGCTCAGTAGCAGTGGCGGATCCAGACCAGGCGTTTGGGGGGGCAGTCAAATTGGGGGGCGCCAAGAAGGCTTCACTTGCTTAAATACCAAAGTTTGTCTGCGACAATCGTTGGGTGTAACACCAAAGTGGTTACCTTTTGTAGGCCAAAAAGTGGCTATTTTTGTTGGTCGAACTATGCTATTTTTTATGGAAAAAACAGTTTGAAAGCGCTTTATATTATCAATTCAGAAAAGGTTTGAAACGGGTCCCAAACAGTGGCCCTCGTTTTTCACAAGCTACACAGATCTCGTATATCTGCAAAATGTATTTAAAGGTATAAAAGCATGCTGTGCGCAAGCGTTTGCCACTGTTTTAGTTATCCGTAGCGAAATCAGTGAAGAACAGTGTCTGAAACGCATTCCCGACCTGGTTAGAAGCAGGTTCTTCGTAGACTTGGAAGTGACAACTCATGTCCCGCGATAGGACTCAAATAAAAAGCTAAATGACGATCACATTTCCAAGCGAAGCTTGCGCATTTACATGTACATGAAAAACTTAATTATTGTTGAAGCGACAATTCAAAAACAACACGTGACTAAAAGGTATTTTCCAGGACACTACTCCCATTTTAGGTAGCTTTGCTGGCTATCTTGAAAAACAATCTCATAATTGCATGATAGATTCACACTGGGCCTTAAGCATATTGCCCTAAAATACATTTAACGCCACTTAGAAAGGTAGATTTTCAATCAAGTCTTCAACACCGTTTCACATTTTTCGACATTGGATTGATGATATGAAGAAAAAAACATCAATTCCACTACTACCAGGTTATTAAAAAAGGTTGTGACACAGTTCAACAGAAGTGGAAGCAAGCGGACTGAGTCCTCCAATTTCACAATCAACACTTCCTAAGTCAAGCTCTAGTCTCCCCATGAAGTCATTTTTTGTTTCAATTCATTGTATACTATTACGAAACCCCCGAACAAGCTGAAAACCACCCCCAATGCTGTTGATCTGGCGATGGATCTGCTTCTATTCACCCAGGCCAGAAGACACAGGGAATCAACCTATCACCAATTTAAAACCACGAACGTACGCCAACACCACAGTCACCATTAAAGGAGTTAAAGATTTCGCCATAAGATTGTCTTTCTGCTCAAATTTATATGATGTAAGCGGATCTAACAATCATTAAGCCAAGCATTTTTCTGTCGGTTGCAGATTTCGATAACCATGCCCAATTTGTCTTCGTGGCCAGCGTGGGTTGTCTACGGGTGTCCAATTGCAACAAAAGGATGAAAACAACCCAGCCATCAGTTAACTGTTGCTTGACGTGTAGCCAGGTGGGGGCAAAAGGTCCCGTCAATCCCCCAATTTTGTACTGCAAATATTCAAACGTTGAGCAAAAATTGTTATGACCACGTAAAAGCAATTAATCAATCTACCAAGCTGTAGATAGCTAGTATTTTGCCAAAGTTTCTGCGTTAGAGCTATAGGCGTACCAGGTGGGGGGAGATTTGAACAAGATTGAAAAAATTAAGGAAAAACTTCCCGATAAGTTTGAGCAAGTTCCTTAAGCAGAACCATCGTCCTGCAAAACTTAACTATTCGTTTCTTCAAAGTGGCGCAAAATTCGGGCAGACTAAAAATTTCCCCCCCTGAAGCCCAAGATCCCCGTATGCCTCTGGTTAGAGCTGTGTACCATGGTTTTGTTGAGGCGCGTCGTTGCGCACAGTAATCATGGGCATAACGACGGGGGGCAAAGGGCACAATTCCCCGGGCGCCGAATGACAGCGTGGCGCCGAAAAGTCCTAACAATGTCACAAGTACTTCAGTGCAGTACATTCGCTTCCTCAGGTTCGAACATGGGGGCGCCAAACTTGCTTCTTGGCCCGGGCGTCACCTGACCTCGTTCCGCACCTAGCAGTAATTCAACACTCTTCTGCGTTGTCCATGAATATGAAGTGAGGAGTTGCACAGTTACAGTAGGTCATAATTCTTTGAGCTAATCGAGCACGCTCAGTGAATTTTTGTCACATAGCGGCAAGTTGTTTGCTAACGTACAGATCTGTAGCTTTTTACACGCAGCATTATGGTTCAATCAGTAGGGGCGTAACGAAGGGGGGCGCAATTCCACGGGCGCTGAATGATTGCGGGGGCGCCAAAAGGTCCTAACAATGTCACAAGCACTTTCTTCAATACAGTACATTTGCTTCCGAAAGGCTTCAGTTTCGAGCATGGAGGCGCCAAACTTGTTTCTTACCCTGGGCGCCATCTATCCTCGTTACGCCCCTATCAATCAGGAGATTAGTTCCGTCAAGAAACTCATCCACTCACTTTTATGTTGCAAAACTACGATGCAGACAAACTGCGGACTCACGAACTGCACTGGCAACAGCCCTGAAACTAGTTTCTTGTTTTCAGGTTAGACGCTTGAAAAATCTTGAGTCAGTTACAAGTTCTCCATATTGCATTCCTATTTTTACTGCTGCTTTTCCTTTCAAGGTGGTCATCAGGCATTAAAGAAATAGCCTTGTTAAAAAACAGACCAATTGTGTACAGCCCAGCGGCAAGTCGAGAACTGTGATAAGCGAAAGCGACTGCGTTTTTGAAGGCTGGGCCGTTCTCACCCGGCGAAGGAACAACCAAACAGTGGTACTATTATGTAACAATAGCATTGTTCACGCTATTCGATAAGAGATTAGGTAAAGCCCAGCACGTAAATCCTGACGTTTAACTAAGGGAAAAAATCGTTTATTTTAGAATATTTTTTATCTGTTTCTCCTTCCATGGGCACCAAAAGGGGCGCCATTCAAGGGGGGACGCCCAGAACCGTCGCCAGAAAGTTTTCAACAGGGGGGCTTTGCAGTTATGCGGGGGCTTTTCGTTTGTGCGGGGGTCTTGACATTATAAAATTAACCAAAACTCCACTTATTTATAGCGTTTCAGGTTTCAATTTGGGGTGCTTGGAGCTTTGTTTAGGGGACTAAGTCCACCAAAGCCCCCCGTGGCGACGGGGCTGGGGGCGCCACAGACATTTGGGGGGGACAGTTGACCCAAACTACCTCCCCTGGATCCGCCTCTGCTCAGTATAGTTTTTGTCGTCTTCACTCTCATGGATAACATGGATTCTGTGCTTTGATTTCAAATGGTGGATTGAACTTACGGTGCTTGAAACTCCTCCTTTTGTACAACGGAGCACAAATTGAACTTTGGTGTTTGTTGAGCCTTATTGTATAAAAAATGGCTCTAACCTTCTGATTTCCTTTGATTAAAATGACGTCTTTGAACTGATTGTGCATGATTAAAGATCTATTTAAAGTCGCTTCTAAAGGAAATCCAAATATTTTGTAGAAAGTTATTGCAAACTGAAAAGCAACGAATCGATTCTGCAAAGAATCACAGTTTGTATATGAACTAACACATAACAGCTTATAAATGAACTATAGTAACTACGAAAGTACGGCTTAGCTTTGAAGAACTACCTCAGATGCAGGTTAGCGAAAAGACTGAAGTTCGCGTGGACACCTATTATGGGCAAAATGACGTCACGATCCTTGTAAATAGGTCAATTGAATGATGTTATAAACGGACCAACAACGAACGTACGGTGGTCAGCGATCAAAACCCGCACCTCGTGCCCCATCATAGGTGAAAGTTCAAATGTGCTAATTTGGCCATTACACGCGCCTCTCTACAACTTCAGTGTGATCAGAATTACTAATATTTGAATGCAACAGCAATTCCAGGCTTATTAAAATATCCGGGTTTCGTGGTTGAAAAAAACCTGGTTTCGGGTACTAGAAAATAGCCAAAAAAAACGGGTTTCGGGTTCGGGAAAACCCGGGTTGGAAACACTACATCTGAGGCAGTGCTTTTCAACATCACGTACCAAATAGTGAGTGTTTGACTGTCGTTGCTTACTACCTGCTCCTGTAGAAAAAAATTTGGTCAGGAAATTATAGGAGAGCATTTCTTGCGCTTTGTTTAAGTGACGCTTAAGTTGACTAAATTTTGCACATGACACGGAAGCTGCTCGTATGACAGTTCTGCAATGTACGTGTAATCCCTTCCGCACTGCTACGATTCACGGGTATATGCGACACCGCGTCCAAACGGTCAATCAGATGCGCCTTTGAACACTGACTAAAGAACAGCCGTAAGTAGGTTGCATAAAATCCTGACGTGAAAAAATTCAACGCTTGCTACAACTGTAGGCAGGCCCGTAGCCCCCTAAATTTTTTGTGCCCAGAAAAATTTGTTTTGAACATTAATGAAAACAAAAATCTTGCATTCCTAAAATGTATTTTTCTCCACAAACCTTAAAGCCTGGCTACGGGCCTGACTGTAGGTATGTTTCATCCATTTCTTGCGCTGAACAGTAGCTGCTTCCAAACAGTAAAAATCGCTGCTTCCAAACACTTTGTTTACACCTGTAAATGTCTCAACAAAAGTTAGAGCAGCATCCATGATGAGTTAGTTGGTGCTCACGAAAAATTTAACTGCCGCGCCAAACCGGATGGGTCTGTCAGTAAAATCGAAACCATGGTGCTTTCCTCAAAGAGTCCGATGTAAAAACATTTATACTTTCTAAGCATGTTGAATTATTCAGAAGCAACGACATATTTCACGACATCCTATTTCTGTCCCGATTCGCTACTGAAGCAACTGACTTCGTTGCCAATTCAAGTGAAAAGACAGTTTTTTAACTATCTTGTACGAGGTCCTTGAAGAGACTTGCATGTCCTCTGAAAAACTTGCTGTCATAATCATTTGAAGGTTACGCATCTCGGCTTGCAATGAGCTCAAATATCGGCATGCAACTTGCTTGAACGAGTAAATCGCAAAGTATTATAATATCGCATATTCATAACAAATTCAATTGCTGATTAATTAGGTGCACGCACAACATGAAACAGAGCAACTGAAAATAGACAATACTGCCTTTGGCAATTTGAATGTTATTGCCATCTTGAAATTAACTGCGCTCAGAAAAAGCAAGCAGATGCAATACGGCGAATACGTCACAAACTGAGATTAGGGTTGCCATTAGGGAAACGTGCGAAAGTTAAAAGTGGAAAATGTAGACGAAGGAATTTCTACGCAGAGACTTAGAAAGGCGAGGGGGTAAGCGAATATGAAGAAATGCGGGCTCGCACAGTGGTTGCACATAATGGAGAGGCGTTTCGCAAAAAAAACTTCTTTACAGAAATTGCTACATCTTCTTGCATGATTATAAATTATACTGTATAGATCAGTGCTTCTCAAGCTTTCATGAGCCGTGGCCCCCTTCAAAAGACTTTTAACATATCGTGACACTAAGATGTTGCATAACCCATCCAGTGAAGGCCTCTGCTCGTGGCCCCCAACAGGGGTCGATCGCTCCGTTTGAGAAACCCTGGTACATCCTACTGTATATGAAGACGAGTAGCGCCATTGCAATCATGCACCATTGGGAATACCTGACGTTTATGTCCATGAAGTACTATATCAACCCATTGAGAAATCGTTTTTGTATACTCGACCTCCAAGGGGAAACAACGGTTTTGTGATTTTAAAAAAATGTAAGAATTTGTTTCTTGAATCGCAAGAGCTTGTAGCAAAACAGGAGATCACAACTTAGATTTTGTGCCCTCAAGAATGTCTCGACCCTCAAGTAGATATGGTCGCAAATGCTGGTAGCTCTCTTCGTGTACCTGGAATGGAAAGGTACAGATATACTGTCGAAGATAAACAGTGCATGCATATTAATTGAGAAACGAAAACATAACTTTAAGCTTCCTATAACAAAGTTATTATGAATGTAAGAGCACTGCAAGCAAAATGCACAGATGTTTTCTCAAAACTTGCCCTACCCTGAATTTACAAAATCTCTGAATGTAGACGTGACATTGGTAGGAACCAGGGGCGGATCCAGCTCGTAAGTTTAGGGGGGGAGCGATTTCAGTAATATTTGGCAGTCAAGTCTCCGTTGGGAGTCAAGCGTCTTTCTGAATTGTACAAAATCATGGTGAAAAATCTTACTTTCGTAAGTTTTAGGGGGCCCCCCTTGATCCGCCCCTGGTAGGAAGAACGGTGACAAGCAGTTAACTCGAAGAAATATGAAAGCCAACGGCGTTCCTTTCCAGATATGATATAACAGCACTAACTGTCATCGCTCTAATCGACCAAGCAACCCTGTGCACACATGGGCGTCGGAAGGATTTTTTCCAGGGGCGGCCACTAAGGGTTTTTCAAAAATTTTTCCAGATGGGGTAAAAGTGATGAAATTTGTTTTTTCCCACTCGAAATTAAGAAAACAACCTTTTTTTGTTGAAAATTTCAAATCCAGGGGGATTTGCCCTCCCTTCCGACGCCCATGTGTGCACAATGCTTTAGAAAAGTAGAGATAAGCTATATTCTGTTTCGAATGAGTTGGCAACTGTTCTGTTATGTAAGCTATGCCTGAAAGTTGGGGATAGCATCAAGCAGCATGAAAATCAGAGCCAATAAGCAGGTGTTTTGCAGGTAACAATGACTATTCGTTATGTTCACGAACCGAGAAATGTTGCCTGTCGCATCGACATCAGCGATACACACGTGCGGGCAACTTCTAAACTGGAGCGGAACATGAACTCAGCAAAAACACGGTTACTCCCAAATTGCGAACTGATCAAAACGCTTTCACCTTACGAGTGCAACTGTGACAGTCCTGGCGATTCACAAGACTTCGTGGCGTCAATAGATCTGAATGATATCGATCTTGGAAAACTTATGGCTGCGCTGCAGTTGCAGTCAATTTAACAATCGCATGTCCGCAATATTAAATGTTTAAAACGAACAGACGATAAATACAGACGTTACTTACCAACATAAGGACATTGCAACTTGTGGGCTCAGAGCCGTGTGAAAGGCTGTTGCTCCCCCAAAAAAGATCCAGATGGGGCCCTTTAATATCAGCAAACGTTCTGGCAGCTGCGTGCTTTTTCGAGCCAGTTGCAAATTAGCCCCCTGATAACCAGTCTCAATGTAATCAACTTGGTGCTTTCACCAAAAGCTGATAGGTGGAAGCAGTGCGTAGAACTAACTGCTTCCCAACACTC
>JGI24021J15306_10007835_pt1 | contig 13058 bp, 6 predicted proteins | sample Ectturendosymbi1_FD_15306 | JGI IMG/M metagenome (IMG submission 15306) | reverse complement strand
ATCCCTATCGCTCGCATAGCAATATTGGTTGATGTGCATTGTAGCGGATGTGCTCAGCTGCTAAATAAGCATTGTTTGTGCGTGGAAGGAGATTTTGGTCTCTATCAATGCGGTCTCAAATGAATGTGGTCTCAAATGAATGTGGTCTTAAATGAAAAAGTCTCAAATGAATGTGGTCTCAAATGAAAAAGTCTCAAATGAATGTGGTCTCAAATGAATGTGGTCTCAAATGAACGTGGTCTCAAATGAAGTGGTCTCAAATGAATAGGTCTCAAATGAACGTGGCCTCAAATGTCGTGGTCTCAAATGAACGTGGTCTCAAATGAATGGTCTCAAATGAATTGGTTTCAATACTCATGGAACCTAAGGCAGCGAATGCTTTGGAGCGGACTTTTCTGAGGTGAAAATTGTGTTACGACTTCATTGCATGAGTCGCGTGAGAATATTTGCTGAACTGCATCAGTAAATACAGGTGCAGTAATTCATAAATCTTCCACTCGTTTTGACGGTACGTCGAAGCAAAGCATCCCCTTTACTTGAACATTGTTTTCCGCACAGTAGGTGGAGACTGAAATAATGTTTTTGGTTGGCTTCATCGCTTTTTCGTTAGTAGCCCGAGGTATATATCTTTTAAACCAGCTGCTTAGAATCTCGAATTTGAAAGGCCACTAATGCACTGACCTAAAGTTAAATTTCCCTGTGTAAGTCGCGTGCAAGTCAGGGTTCCTCGTGAGGTTCAAAAACCAGTTGTTGTATTTCGCAAACGATGGCATATTGGAGCAAGTACGAACATTTATTATGCAGAATATTCTGGCACATTATATATTTATGTAGGTGGGAAAATTCGTTAAAGGGTTCACTTCAGTTGTGTGGTATCGAAATACATAGTAAATTGGCGATGAAGCGTTTGCACGGTGAGTTGTGCTCAGTTTGAAAAAGACAACTTTGTTTGTATTGAAACCAGTTTGAAAACATGTTTTTCAACTTGCTGAGAAAAGCTTTTGTGTGACCACAAGAATGCCAGTTGAATGTTTGAATCGAGTTTTAAAAAGTGCAAGTCGCGTCTGTGTTTCAAATACTGCTGGGTCACAAGATCGTGAAATCAATAATAAGCTTGATATACGGCAGGGGTGGGCTTATAGCGGCTCGCGGGCCGAATGTGGCCCGCGGAAGCATTCACGAAAATCTTCAAATCTAAAATATCTTCCTACACAACGCATATCAGTGCTTGAACGGAGATTTATTTCTATTTCCAGAAGTTGTGGCCCTCCGCTAAACGCGGCCTTCTCAAAGTGGCCCCCGAGCCAAATTAATTGCCCGCTCCTGATATATGGCAACAGAGCGTACCGCAGGCAACGTCAGCAAACGTTTTAAACAACTGTTGGCGAAAGCATTTTATGTGTCGAAGTTGATCTTGTGGTAAATACCGNAGGGTAAANAACTGCGAGCAAACCAACTATGTATTGAAGTGGAAATGGTAGAAATCATTAACTTTGTACATGCTTATCTATGCAGGTGTTCGGAATGCCACGAAACTGATCTTCCACAAAGTCGCTGCGGTCGCATTTGGTTCTCGCTACTTTACGACGGGGCGGTCGAGTCACTTACCGTGAAAGTAATTAAGGTATGCTCTCGGTTGCATTGAACTCGTATAAGTTGTAATTTTATGCTTTACTTGCCTAATGGACACTAGGCTTGCCTTTTATTGTGGGAAACAAACTGCAGGTTAGCTCTTCATCTAATTTCGACTTTTGACAGGTTAAGCAGTTGCTCCCAAGGAGTCATGATAACACTCCACGAGACAGCTTTGTAAAAATCTTTCTACTACCGGATGAAAGGATATCTCAGCAAACAAAGGTCCGGCAGCGCACCAACAATCCGCTTTTCAACGAGACTTTCGTTTTCCAGGTTGCTTTTCTTTTGCATGAAGGTTTTGAAAATCTTTCTAGCGTGCTTGCCAAGTTCCATGAAAATTTCTAATTCGAATGTAGTTAAAATTTTTGCGACTTGCACGGTATAAATTTACAGTTTTTATGACATTGCAACATTGGTTTTTCAAGTCCAGCTGTGCTTGCGAAAGCACATTGATAATAGAGGCTGTTTAAGTTTTCGAATGAAAAGAACTTTTTGACTATCCATTCCCTCAAAGACTAAGTTGGAATTGCTAGATCTCAACAATAATTTAGCAGGAACGAACAACCAATAGCAAGTCATACTTACGTCCGGATGTTTCGATTGATTCTTGTAAAATTTTCCCACCAGTGCTTAATTTTCTTTGTAGCTTAGGAGTTGAAAAAACTACGCGGTTTTCTCCTTAACCCTGCTTTAACCAGCTCGGTAAATCAACAAAGAACGACTGCGGTCGCCAGGAAAATGGCCGAGTGCCGACGTTAGGTGCTGCTTGAATAAACACTTTTCTCTTGAACATCGTACCTTGAATTATCCGCAAAAAAGAGCTCCTGAGTTCTTTGAACTCACTAATTGCATCTGGGTGCTACCTTTTATTTCATTTCTTCGAAGGGTACAGATAAACCACAAGCTGTGTATGCCCTTTATTTGTAATAAATGTTACCGGGAACTCTATGTAATGTTGCGGTTTTGCGGAATCATTTAAACAACTTTTTCACGTTACCCATGTTGCAGCCACGATGCCCGCAGGCTGCACCGTTTTGTTTTTCACTGACAGTAGCAAATGCCATGTTCTGCTGTATTACTAAGTAGGCTGCTTCTTAAAATTTCTTTAGGATTTTGTTGTAACAATCATTTAAGATAACTTCGAAGACTGTTTCTGAGTAGAAAACTTCGACGATGTAAAATTTCGATCAAAAATATGTAGAAGTTCATGAAACGTTGTATAATTCGCAAACGCAAGTTTTTCACAGTTCCTTACCGTTTTTTACTCAGCAACATTTATTTAAGGTTTTATGAACAAAGGTTTTCGAAACTAAAGGGTAAGCATGTTTGAAAAGTGGTCTAAACTTTTTTAAACGTATCACAAAGAAAATGTTTTCCCGCATTTTCTGAAGACGACATGACTTGCTGTGGCGAGTCACTCATACACAAACGTGGATTCAAGGTGTTTGGTAGGCTGCATAGTTTGGACAAAGTTTTCGAGCTGGTATAGAACTCGTTTTGAAACACACGTAGTACTACTCTACATTGAATACACCGCTGTAACTTGATACCACATGGAACGTGTATGCGTGTGAAACGGTAAAAGAAGTAAATGCGACAGTTATGGCTTACAAAAATATTTAATGTATAAGCTCTGTAGCGAATTTCAATCCTTGTGCAAAGGAAAGCCACATATAAAAATATGCCGCAACCAGTTTCCGGGCATTGTAGTTGTCTTCTTTTTGGCTTGCACCAGCAAGCTTTTTGTATTATCGATTTTACCGACTATACATGATACCTACAATACTAACACAGTGTCTTCCGCAATACATGCCACAATCAAACCAAATACAATTTGTCAAGGTCTCGGGTGAAGAGATCAGCGAGCGTTGTATTCGACTATCTGTGTATGACTTCGACAAGAAAAAATCTACAAAACATCTCATCGGTCACGCGCTGGTCAACTTAAGTGATTTTGATCCATCAAAGGCGGACGAAATTTTGTGGAGGGATCTGGACGACATAGCGCACGTAATTATTGTTTCTTTTGCCAGTTGGAAGCGATATTTTCTCCATTTAAGTGTAAAATATTAACTTGGTTTTTGCATGCTCACTTTTCAAACCTTTGCACTTCGGAGAAAGAAATACAGGCCACAGGGCCTTTGTGAAATTAAGCGGACTACAAAATCGCTTGGTGATGTGATGAGTGGTTGTACAGATGTGGTGCCAGCGGTGGTTTGCCGAGATATAGTTTAACCCGAGGCAAAAAACGCTTTCGATGACCATAGGTGCAAACTTCGAGCCATAAGGAATTTTCTGTTATAAATCAGAGCCTATACTTCATCTAGTCCTAAACGTTCCAGACCAGCCCGTGGTCTAGTAGTAAGTGCGTCCGCTTCGGTGTTGGTAGGACGAGAGAGTTTCTCGGCCGGGTCTTACCAAGACCTTGTGAATTGGTATTGTAGCCTTCTTACCAGGAGCATGGTCTACGGAAAAGCTGCAGGGAACACTAAAACAAACCAAGTGAAAATGAACACAGGAATTGTACAAACTCAGTCCTGGCGCTACAAGACCATTGTAGTTATAAAGCGCCGGCAACAAACCACCCTATCAAACTAAACGTTCTACAAACCATTTGTCTGCACTGCTGCTTGCAAACAGTCTTTCTTAGGGAAAACAACCTGCACAGATCAGTTGGCGGTAGCAATTGTTTCAGAAGCAACTTATAAATTTTTCCATTTTTGACTGCTAGGTTGCAGACCAACAATGTAAGATGAACGTGCTTTGCAGTAAATTGGTCAAATGTGCATCTTAAGTAGTTAAACACCGTAACAATGCCTGTTCAGTCTTCGTTCATGATAAAAAATTTTGACCCATTACATAAAAAATCTGCAGGGTTTTATTTGCAAATTAGTATACAGTACATTGTTCAAAACGATCTAATGACAAGTCCTAACAGGGTAACGAAATCAACTCGGCACGCCAGCGCTGCTGAAGAAACATGAACCGCCGGGAAAGGATGTATTACCGACGAGTTTTAAAATAATTGCTCCGATTGGAAAGCAGATCGGCTTCTCTGAAACGCCAAGTTTCGCGAGGTCATTAATGTCGCGCAGGACAGATGATCAACTCAAACTGGGCCACAGGCGTTATGCGGCAGTGATGAACAAACTGTAGCTCGCTCGGTCAAAAGCAACGGTTTCATGAAAAACGCCATCGTAAGCCGAAGGTTTCGTGAAAATTGCCCTCGTCAACATGTGCACTAAGCGCGAGACAACAAACATATGCCCCGCGACCTGCTCGTGGGCCATGAATGTTATTAGTTAATACAGGGGTCGGAAAACTTTTTTGCACTACGGACCGGCTTAAGCCTGGAATTATTTTGTGAACCGACCCTCAAGAACATAACTAACGTTTGGTAATAGAAATTTATTATAGCTCATAAATCATCAGAAATCCACGGCCCTGGATAACAAATTTCTCACGGACCGGCGCCGGGCCGCAGCCAGGTCATTGCCGACCACTGTGTTAAAACACAAGTAATGAAGTTGCTCATCACCGTTCTGCAAGAAAGCACTGCAACGCTTTCTCTGACTTCCACACTTCTGTGGATCTGTCTTGGTCTCCCTCAGAGAAAAACTGCTAATCGTTATGCACGTGGTAATGGCAGCGCTTGAAGCGTTTTTGCACACTAAAATGCCCGGGTCTCCGGCAATGGTGTGCCCACAACCAAAAATAACTTCTATAAACATTCGAAGAAATTCTTGCTCATGGAATCCATGGCCTTTCGATGGAAATGACTGCTTATATAAGCCAGAGCATGATTTGTATTTCAACCTTTCGACGCCCGTAAAAGCCCTTCCGCGGTATGGCGTCCTCTTTGGCTCCATCGGTACGCCACGGATACTCGGTGTAATTTATCCGTTTTGAAATATTTTGAATTCATTTGGTCTTAAAAGGTTTCTTTAAAAGCTGACTAGTTTTGCATAAAAGTAAAAGTTGTACAATAGCTGAACCGACCATAAATATTTGCTTGGCAAAGCAAACCGCAAATCAGGTGTATTTGACTTATTTTGATTTGAAATAAATTTCCTTTTCTGACGTATTTCGACAGGTTTCAGCGAATTGATTAGCCCAGAAAATTCTGCTGACATGAAAGGTCCTGAATATCAACGTGACTTGTATTTGAAGAATGTGCACCAATGCTACACATGAACATCTTTAACTTCAACAATAAATGCTTGATAGCTGAAATTATAATGGTTTATCGCTAATTGATCAGGTGCACTCGTTAGCCGCTACTGGAATATTCAGAGTGGGGCAATATGAAAGAAGAATGCTTGTTCTAACGTAGACTTCCCTTTAAACAATGTCAATTGAAATGTACTATCTTGGCCCTGTTAAAAATTTTTGCTGTTAATAAGAGCACAGGTGCATGGGTGCATTTACAAAAATCAAGAGCAAGTTGACTTTCTGTTTCATGTAAGGCTCGTTACTTTGTCGTAAGGTAAACACGAAATCGCAGAACACTTGCCGATGATTTGAAGCTCGAGCAAAATAAAACTAAGTTAACAATCGACCATGCAATCTTCATTAACAAAGCTAGGGTTCTATTAATTACAGTTGCACTTACATATTGTACAGAAATGAGCCTACCTCAATTTGCTTTGTAATATTTTATTGCAGCCTGGCGATTCTGGGTCGTCGTTAGGAGAACTGCATGTTTCCCTGTGCTACAATCCAACTTTAGAAAGACTTACAGTTGTGATTATCAGTGCTAAAAATTTACGTCAAATGGATTTGGAGAAAACAGGTATGTTGCCAGGTTTTTTAAGGTTTGACCTTGGTGACCCCCAAGACATTTAAAGAGACCGCTGCTATTTCATCTAAATACCGAGATAATCGTAAAGCGAGGTTGAATTTTGGTGGTGGTTATGCAGCGAGATTCGTATTTTGAGACACCGTTTCGGTCTCTCAAAACACCTTAAAAAACGTTGTATGTAGCCTTTTCGTGGATTTATATTTAGACCTTGTCAACCTATTGGAGCTTTCCTGTTTTGCAGCCAGGAAAAAAACATACGCACAACCCACAATACAGGGTGTTCCAAAAAATGGTTACCACTATGCAGTCTATCAATTTGGCCAATTTTTTCAAGTGCATTCCTTATTTCATTGACTAAAGGTGTAGTGACAGAAAATTTTGATCTTTGTTTTTCAAAACTGACAAAACTCTATGATCGCACAAAGAATTTGAGAGTGAGAAAAAATGACTTTTATTTTTTGATTGGCCTGACCTTTTCCAACTAAGTGCAACCTAAACACTTAATTAAGCTGGTGGGATTACGCAAGTACATACTTCCTAATAAAATGCACACATCTGTCTAAACTTCAAGCAACTGGTGCTTAAATATTTCTGTAGGTATCTATGTCAAAGTCGCTTTGTCGCAAAGACATAATATACTTAAAACGAAGAGGACATCAACGCAAGATGGTGTGTCAAATCCTGAGTTTCATGAATCATTTTCATTTAAAGTACCACCTAAGGATATGGAGCAAACTTGCTTGAATATTAATGGTAAGATTGCTTTGATCTGTAGTGGAATATGGCAGTGTTTGGCAATTCTGTACGTTCAGTTCACTTTCAGTTAAGCAGACATGACAAAGTTAATAGCATTAGTGAAAAAGCTTATTGAACTCCGCTCGTTTCCGCCTAGCCTACTTGATGGTAAAATGAATCGTAGAAATATTTCGACTTGCAACAAACTTAATCAACTTCTTCCTAGCTTAGCAAACCAGTAGATTTTTTATTTTTAAAGTTGTTATAAATACAACTTATTCAGTTGTTAGTGTGCTTGTCTGTGCTGCACGCGGCCAGTCCGTGCATAATACGTATACGATGGTTTTCATCTTAGCATTCAACGCTTATATTGTCTGCACTTTCGCTTCCGCCCGTCCCTGCAAACATATGCAGAGGTGTAATTTATTTTCAAGACTTTTTTCTTTCAGTAATTACTACGGGTGGTAAAGGCACGATGTACAAGATGACTTCTTCAATAAAAAAAACCGTCACTAGAGGACGATGTCGAGCGGAGCAGAAATACGGTCGTTTGACGGTTGGTTCCTTTATGTTTTGTCGCTGCGACCAACTTTTTCACTGGCAGGAAATGATGGAAAAGCCAAGAAAAGTCATCTCTAAATGGCACCTACTTTCAGGTGTTGTTTCAAGCCATTAACATTTTGACTTTGCAATGCCTTCTTGCATGTTGGCGGAACGTTACAAAACTTGTCCGCTGAAGTCCTCAAACAATTTAGAAAAAATTAAGCAAACGCAACTTGGAGTTAACATATTCATCTGATTTCTTACAGTACTCAGACACATCCCTAAACATCGCCGATTTGAAAAACGGCGAATGGGAGAAAGCCGGAAAAATATTCATATGAGCCTTTACGTTTACATTATTTAGGGTGAAATTGGAATTAAGGTGCAATTTCAAAAAGCGCAGTAGTCGTTGAGAAGAGAGCTGCCATAAATCGGCCCTGAATCGTCACTGACTCCAAAGCAATTAGGGAGCTAAAGGTTCCTCACTTCTTTTTAGTATCAATGTTTATATTTCACACTATTATATCCGGAGCTGTGGGTAGATGGACATGCTGTCAACTGCACCTCCAGCTGATAGATATGCAGATGGGTTCAGATATTAGAGTCTATAATACAATTCTACAATTCTTCAGTGTTGCTGAAGAAACCAAACGAAAATAGATAGTTCCGTTAAGAAGGTGATTTTTTACTACATGGGGAATGTTATTGGAAGATGAAATGTTAGGCGAAGGAGTTCTAATAAAATGAAACAAATGGCTGCTTAAAACCGCCCAGCATGGCATTGAAAAGCGTTTAGGGATGATTTGCGATATTCTTTATGTTTCCAATTATCAGCATTACACAACGTTTCAAGGCGACACAATTCACTTGCAAGGTTTTTCACAACTCCGATTTATCTACGTTTAAGGCATGTTTAGTAGGCATGGCCATATAGCGTTTAGGCATTTTCTGTGGCTAAATCTATGAGTCGGAAATTTTTTTCTATTGCATGTACAAAATGCATGCTTTATCGACGATAGCTTTTCTACAATACCCTTTACAGTATGCACTTAGAGTCTTGCATGAATAGGCATAACTGGCTGCGGTGCCTTCATGTAGAGAAAATCGGAATTCAGGATTTTATGCAACTTATGTCTGAAACGCTTAGTTTTTACTAAGTTTGAGCAATATTTGAGCGGTTTGTAGTATTTTTCAAATTAACCAAGTTTTATTTCATATCACTTAGGTTATATAATTGAGGATAATTTAGTGTGCTGTAATTTGCAGCATTACCAGAGATACGGGTGTAAAGTGGCGCAGTCTAGAGATGTTCTTCAAAAAGTTATGTAGTTTGACGTATTGTCGAACGGAAGAGACATGGAAATTCTTTGCATATCAAATTTAGTACAGATTTCGTTTCATTTTTACTGTGCCTTATTCTCACGGTGTATGCTGCAATTTTTTTAACTTCTGCAATTAGTTTATGTCGTCCCATATATTTGCATCTGAACGCTATTTCATTTGAAGATAGGGCCGTGGTTTCAATTCTTACGCTAGACTCATTCTTAACATCTTTGTCTTATTCAATAAAGTACCAGCGTCGTCTCCACTGTCAGTATTGCTGTTTTTTCAACTCATTCACATGCTGGCGTTAGTGTTATAGTAAAAATTAAGTGCACCTTTAAAAAATTGTGATTGCTGTTAAAACACGATCTTTTTCTTGATTTATGACTTGTCGTGCATGTTATTTTAACAACCAATATCGCCTTGAAAACAGTTCTACTTCTTTGAAGACAGTATTGTTGAAATTCCAGAAATTGGTAAAAGACTTGTTTGAGAATCTTGACAAAGTGTTGTGAAAATTTTTTATTCATAAAAACAACTTTTCCTGACAAATTTTAGGACATACTCTGTTGCTAATTTGCTTTTTGTCTTACTGCTAACTCAGGTGTTAAAGTATTGAATGGTGTGCCGCTGTTGAGGGTAAATTGATAGTCATAAGGCATAGTAGAGGTGTGTGGACACACGTGGTGGCTGTAGCTCTTTTGTTTATTGTTTTCGTACCTCAGAATTTCTACATTTCACAAGAATTTGTCAGGGTGCCTATAGAGAGTACACGTTTCATGCGTTTTACGTTAATTTTGCTTCAACTCATTACTGCTGTGAATACCTTGAGGCAAAAATCATTACTTTCAAGGTTCGCAGTATTACGCGAAGTTTTACGCAGATAAGTTGCATGTCGAGTTTAGCGCAAAATTAAACAAAAGCTTGAAAAAATTGTGGTTTATTGCGAGGAATTCAACACTATTGGCTGAAAATGGAAAACAGTGGCTTGATTAGTTTGTAAAAAAGATTTGTAGTATTTCTTGGCTGATGTGCTAATACTATAAATTCAAGCTCATTGACAACAATGAAGAAAAGCGTAAACTGAACGATGAATCAGCGAAAACCGCTCCAAGAGTGGCCATAATCCGTAGTAGTGAAAGAAGCAAGCAGTCGAGTCTGTGGTAAGTCGACCTCCTTCCATAACACACCGACGGCTGCAACACCACTTTCTCCGAGTAGAAATGCTTTGCTTGTGTTACATATAGAAGGCTGTTAGTGTTACTGAGTATGGCCGAAACCCGTAAACTCGTGCTGAGGCTACTTTAATACGGTGCTAATTTTAAAACGCAGTCGACCAAGTTGTAGGAGAAGCAAAACTAAATGTTGCAAGGAAACCAACGTTAACAGCAAACGATTGTGCCAAGGCACTGGTATTTGTTCGAGTATTCAAGAGTCTAGGAGATGCGCATTTTTAAATACTAAACCCATAGCTCATTCTTAACGCCGGCCTTTTCAAATCAAATATTAACATCCGGGGTAGCACGACACCAAATATTTGGGCCGAATGCAGCCTGGAGTACCATGAGATACTATTAAAACAAATTACATTTTTGTGGCTTGTTTCTAAGTTGTATTTATGTCGTAATTGCCTTGCTAAAAGTTCATCAATCATTTTGCTCGTACTTCACGCTAGAAAAATATGCGCCAATGGATTCGAAACTTTCCATTAATTTTACAAGGGAAATCAGAACTATTGAGTAGAAGGATTTTAAGCAGTGGCAATTTCATGACCTTAAAGTTACTCTTCGCTTAGTTTTAAAGTCGGAAAAACGCTTACAAAGGCGTAGCCACGCGCATAAGCGTACGGCATGGGGATGCGGTCGCATCCCCAACGCTGAAAAATTGGCCATTGTTTGGGCAAAAATGTTTAAAATTTGGGCAAAGTATACAGCTACATTCACATGTAAGTGAGGTAGTGTCTATTTTTCAAACTAAGGCAAAATAATAACCAAATCAACGGTCCTGATGGCAAAATAGACACTGCTCTTGAGTGAACTGGAATCATGTGGCAATTCCAACAGCCTTCATCGAATTTGGGCCAACTAAAAACCTTTAATAATGTTTTGGGTAAAATTAGAAACATTTGAGTAAAATAGGAGCATTTGGATAAAAACAGATTTAATTAAATTTGGGCAAATGAGAAAAGCTTCAAACTTGGGCGAAAACAAAAACATTTAGACAAACTGGAAACCCTGGTGAAGTCCATCAGTCAAATCAAATTTTGTCAATTTGCAACAGCTTCATTCAATTGTGGGCAACTTCAAACCATCTTGTTCAAAGATGGGCTATATAGAAAAGCTTCATTAAAATTTTAGTACATTTAGAAATGTCTGGGTGAATTATAAGAGTTTTATTCAAATTTGGATAAAATCGAAATCAGTTGGGTAAATTTTAACAATCTTAATTAAATTTGAGCAAATTGGGACAACTTCATTCAAATTTGGGTGAAGTTAAAAATGTTTCCATAAATTGGAAAAATCTGGGTAAATTCCAACAGACTAAATCAACTCTGGCCAAACAACAATAGCTCCATTCAACTTTGGACCAAGTGGAACATCTTCATTCAATTTTGGATAACTTCAAACANCTTCATTCCAGTTTAAATAATATACAACCNCTTCATTTAAAAAATTGCATACACTTAGAANCATTTGGGCAAAATTCCAAGTCTTGATCATATATGGGTAATTGAAAGAGCTTCATTCAAACTTCGGTACAATTAGGGCATATTGGAAAAGTGTCATTCAGATTTGCATATATTATAAATATTTGAGCAAATAACAACAGCCCAAATCAAAATTGGACTAACTGAAACAAATTCATTCAAATTTGGGTAGAGTTAGAAACATTTTAAAATCTGAAACATGTAGTGGCACTTCACCATTGCAACTAACCCTAATTTTTGTAAACCTCAAATTGTTGATGCTGTAAAGTGTACAACTAAAATGTAACTGTAGCTGCAAAATGTTTTGCAGTAGTAATGTGGGGTAGCTGTGATATGATACTGTGAAGTTTTCGTGTTTCAATCGTGCTTGATGTTGTGAGATTTGCAAGTGCAAATCTGTTTCCATGAACTATTCATGAATAGAATGAACTAGGTAACTGCAGCTGTAATATGTTGCGTGGTGGTAATGTAACTGTGATTTTGTACTGAATAGGTTTTCATATTTTCCGTTTGTTTCGTGCAATGAATTGCGTATGTTGCATCCTGCCAAATTTTATTTTTCAATTTAATGCTGTGAAGTGAAGTTTTCATGAATAGTAGCAACTGTAGTATTTATTGCCCTGCATACTTCAGTTATGCTAATGCAGTGCGGTGAAGCACTGCCATTTTTATAAAACATTCTTGTTGAAGTTATTAGTCATTTCTCATTGCAAATGTGCATTTGTACACATTCCTTAGTAGTTGATCATATAGGCTGCAGTATTTGCGTGTATCAGTCCCATATTGCTATTTTTTCTTAGCATGGTGTGTTCAACGCACATTTAACTGTATAAACTGGAGTGGATTTTTGGTTTTCATAATGTGACTTTAGAAGCTGTAAACGTTTAAGTAAGCTGTAGTATTTTAAGTACAACACATTGCAGTGAAGATTGCCCAATGTGGAAGGTTACGCTATATGCTATGTATTAAATTGCCTCCTTTCCCTCTACTTACTTGAGACTTGACCTATTTGCAACAATGTAATACTTAAGATCGTAACCCGATATTTTACTCCTTTTCCAGATTGATTGCTATTGTGGCCAACACATATGCACACATCTATGCTAAAGAACAGATCTTAGCTAATAGGATGATCGTGTTGGAAGAATAAGTTTAGAACATATAAAAACTTGAAAATGAAGATTCTGAACACCTTACACGCATGGTGGCATGAACAACAATTTCTGGGGGGATTTTATTGTAATTAGCTAACATTTTTCAACACAGTAAATATTACCATTGTTCACATGTAGCTATGCAGAATATTGATTGCTA
>JGI24021J15306_10007833_pt1 | contig 13060 bp, 7 predicted proteins | sample Ectturendosymbi1_FD_15306 | JGI IMG/M metagenome (IMG submission 15306) | reverse complement strand
ATTCATGAATTCACACTCTCCGATAGATACGGTTTCAAAAATTGTAAAAAGTTAACAAACTGAGCTAGAGCTAAGAACATTAAATGTGAGACAATGCGATTGTTCTTCAAGAGCACACAACTGGTACACCCCTGTGCACCCCATCACAGTGGTACACCCGTGGAAAATTCTGGTACACCCTGGGGTGTACGATACACCCGGTTGACAAGCACTGGGCTATAGTATGAGGTGTTAAATTTAGACAACTCAAGTTACTCAAGTTGCATTGCCAGAACCACTTTCGGAGATAGTGCAAGTTGCCGTAAGTAGCCTATAGCCTAACGCTTTTTGGTTGATTTTGAGATGATGGTTTTCAGAATGTACCGTACGTTTTTTTGTATTTTTTAATTTGTACGATACAGGATGGGCCAAAAGTAGACCTGCTCTTGATTGCTTATTTACACTTATGGCTGAAATTTTGGGAGGGTATTGACAAATACTGGAACGTTCCGGTAAGAAAATTATTCTACTTTCACCACTGCCGAAATGTCTGTAGCGTACTCTCATCCAAAGCTAAGGAAAATGCTTCAAAGTTTCTAGCTGCATGAAGCAAAAGTTCCTTCAGATTACTTGATAAGCCTTCCACTCTTCTGGTGATTGTATTGTCACTTAGTATCACGGAGTTAAACACACCCTTTTCTCTGGACTAACAACCTCAACCACTGCATTCAAACACTCCTTAACGTTCAAACACTCCTTAACATAAAAGGTTTTATTCTTTTTGCAGTTATTTGTGAAACTACATAACTTGCTTTAGTTCTATTCTCAGATGCTGAATCCATTTTCACAAATATGCTTTGCTGCGAAGAGAGTTTTTTCTTGAAGTCACAAGCTTTTTGGACTCTTTCTTCTCTTTGTAAAGTGTCAAACTGCAAAGCATGCTTTGAGTTGTAATGTCGTTTAATATTGTTCACTTTTACAACAGCAATAGTATCCATACAAATGAGGCATAAACTTTTTCCATTATTCTTAACAAAGAAGTAACCTTTTGTCCACTCGTCTTTAAAAGCACGATTTTCAATATCAACATTTCTTTTTTCCCAGCCATTTTCANAAAGGTTTTCACAATAAATAGTCCTGCCCAGCAATACCAGAACACGCTAATNTTTCTGGAAATAGGATTAAGTTTATCACGGGTATATTCTGATGACTAACGTAGTCTACGTAAAGAAAAATTTAACACATCTTGTTCTCCATTCCGGTTTTACTATTCGCTTTGTCTACCCTTACTCCTCTTCATATACAATATATTATTGCTCTTTAACTTTTTTTGCCTTGGGACTTTCTACAACTTTCAAGAACCTTGTATACCTCACCAATCACTATGACTAGACTACGCAGATTATCAAATTCCGGTACCCAACAAACTTGCATGCAATTAGCACCCATTCCTGTTAAAACAATTTACAAACTGCCAGATAATGTTTAGGCTTCAACCTCCAAATGCCTGCTACAAATCACAAATTTTGAAGCACTTTTGCAAGCTATTGCAATATAGAGTTTACAGCAGTATAGGCGCCAAGCACGTGTGCATTGTGCAATATCCATGGAAAAAGCAGCAACGACGCAACACTTGCCTGTGTTTATGTTTACTTAAGTCTGTGTTGTTCGCAAACATTACAAAAGGTCCCATGTAAACTCCAAAATTTTTGTAGTTGAGCTTTTGATCAAAGCTTGGTTTGTTTTGGTTTGTAAAGCCTATCGGGATGGAGTCCTCAATTACAGAAAATGCCTTTGGTGTAACTACATCTTACACAAAATCATACACTTTGCACGGATTGTTAAAATAGTAAACATTCCTAAGAAAGCTCGCGGACCGGATTGGAACCCTTCGCGGGCCGGATCTGGTCCACGTGCCGGACTTTGGGGACCGCTGCTGGAGTCGAAGCTTCTCTGACACTCTCGTTCCTTTAGAAATACTAGTGTTAGTGGCAGCAAATGAGAGAATATCGTCCAGTGTTTTCTGTTTTTACTGTAGATTTAACCTGCTTCATCGTAGATGATGCACGTACGCTCACACATGTATATGTTTCCAAAGGTCGAGCGCATATTTAGTGCGAAATCTTTCAGTTTAGGAAATCTATCTTTGCTGACTAATTTCCAGAAGCTCTTTACCGTCTCTAACAGTGTTAGTATTGTTGCCTACATTTTCATTAATAGATGTTATGCTTGTTCTACAGTAATTAGAATTACCTATTGCAGATGGGCAATTAATTAGGCTCAAGGGCCACTTTGAGAAGGTAGCGTTTAGCTGATAGGCAGGGTTGTCCATGTGACATATTTATCTGTCCCATCCCATAGCAATTTATGCCTGTCCCATCCCATGCGATTCCCACTAAAATATTATAATATTAATATGGAATACAATTCAATTAAAATTATTAAATTTATGAAAGTTTAGGTTCAGTATCTACTAAATACGACTACATGTACAAAGAGACATGCAAAACGACAAAATTTATTGACTTTAAAATTCAGAAGTATAGTCTAAGTAGGACAATTCAGTAACATTCTGACACTCTCATTCTATTTCTGAGTCTCATGGGAAATACAAATGTGTGCTTGCCTATCCCATCCCATGGGACGTTTCCTATGGGATTCACATAGGAATGACATTCCCATGGACAAACCTGCTGATAGATAGACAGATTTGTTTGGGGGTATTGAGTTCATTGTGCCACTGGCGCCAGGTGTACCCTTCAAGACAACGAACGCCGGGGCACCGAAAAAACACAGAGGTTATACAGTGAGGTGCCTCAGCGAAGAGTTAGGGGAGGTCCATACCTTCGAATAATTGATCGTAACAAATACAACCTCACACGCTTTTCAACAAATTTCAAATTTGAAGATTTTTCTGAATTCTTCTGCAGGCCACAGAAAATGCTATAGCGGGCCACATGCAGCCCGCGGGTCTGTAGATTGACCACACTGGCTTAATGAAACTACGCTTATGCAGTCTTCTTTTTACCCACTGCGTGGCTTGTTATGTATGCAGGCTTGTGGAAGTTTACATAAGACTTAGTTCTAACTTCTGAGTGAGCAGGTGCAAAGCTGTATTTGCTCTGGCGTGTTTTCATAATGCATTTCCACAATTTTTAAGCCTGCGTGGTGTTCTAACTTTAGTAAGTTGTCTGATAGTCCTTGCCAACTTACAGGTCTACTTCTCATTGCTTGAAAGAGTTGTGTGAGAGTGTCTAACTTCTGTGTTTTTTCACCGCTGCTGTTGTTCTGGCCGTTGATTATTCTGAAATTATGACTTATTTTTAGAAAGTGCTCTAAAAATGGATATTACTAGTTTATGAAAAGAAAAAGCATTTCTGATAGCCAAAGTGTGGAAAACATTTCAGACTAAATTTTGGGAAGTGGGGTTCAACCCGCACAGACTAATGTGAGCATCGCAAACGCGGTTGTTGATACTTCCAGTCCAATTCAGACCCGGTTATCTGCAGTTCACAATCATACATATGTTGGGTGATACCCCAATTCAGCAAAAGCTGTAAAGGATGGCAAAAAGTACAACCTTTTCGCAAACTCGAATTCAACTCCACCTGATGGGTATGATTTCATAAAATGCGAACGGAGCGCGTGCTTTCAAGAGGAATTTTCTTTGTGGTGTAGAAAGAGTAAAGCGTTTCGTAAAGGTCCATTTGCATTGCATCGCTCGCAACCTGAAAAAGGAAAACGAAATGTCGACATTGTCCTCTCTGGAAAAATATCTGCGGAGGCCCTAGTGGATTATCAATTTGCAAACCAACTGAAACTAACTAAAGCAACACACCTTTACAAAAAAAGACAAATTAAGAAACTGTTTGGTTTGAAGCAAAAATAATCACTTGGAACTTGAACATTTCACCGACGCTCACAAACTTTTAAGCTGGCCAAGATAGACAGGTTCTTTTGTGGATATGTTCTGCGTTGCTGTACTCAAAACTTCACCCCACTCTGCCAGTTTTTGACGCTGCATAGAATTATAAAACGTCTGTCTACCTTATTCAGGTTGAAGTTCATGAGGCAGTGTTTGCTAAGAGTCGACAAATATCAATTGCCATGGTCACCGACATCACTTCTTTGCTAACAATAGCTCGGACGATAAAAGAGAACTGTACTACAAAACAAATACCTCATTTCTACGACACAGGTCCGAAATATTGTGGTCAGCGTCCGATGGCCGGATGATCACCATCAACAGATGAATCGGCAGAATTACCGAATGTTTAATTAATGAGAGAATCTTCATAATTAATGACAGGACTTTTCCAGATCCACACTTAAATCTATATATGAAACACGCGAATGGTAATTTATATTTTTTAATACTTTAAAATAGTCTGTGGAAACCTCTGAGAGTTTGAAATTTCTTGCAATTTCAATAAAGCTTCCAAGAGTTAGCATTAAGTAAAACAGTTTATAAAACTCTGATTGCCGTGGAAGATCTTACCATAAAATCGCAACGGGAAGTTTACTACTTCGTCTTTTTCGTCGCCTTTTATGATGAATGTCTCAAAAGCACAACAGATTTTTGTCTGATAGGAAATATCCGTGAGAGTGACATCATTAATTGAGAAACCTGAACCAAGCTGAGCCAGGCCTACAGTAACTCATGGTGCAAGTGATGTGACGAAAAACCTTTTCAGTGTGTTGTTCATGGGCGTCGGAAGGATTTACTAGGTGATTTTTCCAAAATTTTTCCAGGGGGAGGTCAAAACTAGTGAAATTTGTTTTTACCACTCAAAACTAAGAAAACAACCTTTTTTTCTGAAAATTTCAAATTCCAGGGAGGGGCCAAGCCCCCCCCCCTTCCGACGCCCGTGTTGCTTTTGTGTTGTTGACATTGTACTTACACATTGTTCCCTGTCTCTTTTGATATGTCTGTAGGCTTGGAAAAAGGCAGTAATTTGTATATGCCAGGTGATTAGCATTTTCTCTAAGTAATCGGTATTGCTTCAGAAGATTTAAGCTACATTGCCATTTTCTTTCTGAAAAAATACACAAACCAAAGCTACAGAAGTATGACTGAAAGCCCGGACAGCATTGCAACTACTTACACGTCTTCCTTACCGGAGGATTATTCTTTACAAGCCGCAGATTTTGCTGTGATTGGAGTTTATTTCGCTTTCATTCTGGCTGTAGGAATATGGGTAAGATGCAAGTGGCATGCCAATTTGATATCAACGTTCTTCACTTTTGACTGGCGCAGAAATCGCGTAGACAAAACAATTTTTAGTTTTCTACTGTAATTGAAGAAGAGCTGATGATGCCTACCTTGTAAGATCTTAGTGTCTGATTCTTTGCTGGGAAAGGATTCCTTTGGATAGAAAGTGCTTTTCAGTTTTTTTTCTGTTATTTTATTGCTTGCTTTCGCCTTATTCGTAGTTTTACTACCCGGGAGCATCTTATTAAAATATCAACAGTTATCCGAAGACTGTTGAAAAAATTTGCTTTTCGCCATTGAACTAACTAAGCTTGAGGCAAAAGTGTTCAGCAAGACATAAATCTTGATGTAACGTGAAAGATCGTTTATACAAAGCTTATTTACGCGTTAAATTGATGTTCCCTGCATATCTACACAAATTTCACGAACATCAGTAACAACAGCGTAATGGCATTACGGTTAAGGATGAATGGCACCTTCGGAATTCGTGAAACAACGCACTTCATAAAATTCGAGTTAAAACTAAATGTAAACGTCTCTTACAGCAAATGACAGGGAAGAAATGTGGTTCTGAATTATTGCTTTGATTTGAAAATAGGGTCTAAAAAATCTTAGTTTTCTGGGCTAAACTTCTTGATGGAATTCGGAATGCATGCGTTTTCACCAAAACTAAAACAATAAGGTTTAAAACCACACAGCTTAATATCAACATAGTTAAAACTAGTAATTGCCACCTGAACCAACATTTTCAAAAAGTTTTGTTAACCTTTGTAATGGTTGTAAGATTTGCCAACTGCTCAAAATCTTTTTCGTACCACTTTTTTGATTCTGTGGCTTCTTCATACTTAGCGACAATAACAGAGCAGAAAGTATCCTGCATTTCAACACTTTTGATGTAGTGTTAAAAGAAGATTAAATTTTTACAACTCCGCGGCAGGCTATGTGCAGTACAGACAGGAGCAACGTCAATGGTTTCTTTCTTGCTGGAAGAGGAATGATCTGGGTTCCGGTTGGAGCATCCTTGTTCAGCAGCAACATCGGAAGTGGAAGTTTTGTGGGACTGGCAGGGACTGGTGCTGCCGCTGGAATAGCTGTTGGTGCCTTTGAATGGAATGTAAGGTTTCACTTAAGCTGACTATGCGTTGTAGCCCCAGGCGGAAGTTTGTATTTTGCTTGTTCGTTTACCTTTACTTTTATTTCGCAAACCAACCGCTTAGCAGCAAAACATTCACTTTTCAACTTTGGTTCCATGAAGAATACTGCGGGGCTAGTTATACCTGTATTTCTTTTTAATCCTTCGTGGAATTTGAGAGCCTTTCAAGCTAATTGTCTTTTCGCTGTATTCTCGTAAGAGTCGCCAATTTTCGCAATTTTAAGCGGATTTTTCAAACATCGTGTTTACAGCTATGTTTAGCCTAATATCTGAATTTTATTTATGCAGTTAAAGAAAAGATATTTCATCTTTGAAAAACTAATAGGCTGCAAACATCTTTGAAATGAAAATATTAATCTATTTTCGTAAATAAGATTTTTCTTGGTTTTCCCGAAAAAAGGAAGTTGAGTTAAAATTTCTGTTCATTTTGCGTCACACAGCAGAACTTCACATAGTAGAGTAAAATCACATTAGGTTTGAATAGTTGCATTATCCAATGTCAGCAGAAAGGAAGACTAGCAACTGTAGCATTTACAAAAACGAGAAAAGTTCAAAATATGGACCAACCGAACATACTAAAATTTACCTCTTCTTCTGTCACATCAAAAATTAGTCAAATTTTGATGAAGTAAGCATTGTACAATTACAGATTTTTTGCCCCAAATTGAAATTAATGTTCTTTTTTGGCTTCGCACGATTGTTAAACAACAGAGTGCCTGCCAACATGCACTCATGAATTTATGAAGGACCTTTTTCTACATGTAGCATGACATGGACTTAAGAAGGATAGATATATTAAGTGAGATCCCGTTACTGGCCAAACTTGACACGGGCCCTTTTTCGAAAGAGCTTTCCAAGTAGCTGCTCATGTGAACGACGGTTTTCATAAAAAAGGTGCAAATCAAGAAAAAAGACGCAGCATGAAACGTAATCTTATAAGAATGGGAAGTAACTAAAAAAGAAATGCAGTCAGGCGTACAACTTTCCTGTAGTGTAACTGTGCCTGGCTTATCAANGTGTGTTTATTAAACTTAATCACATTGACCCCTGGTTCCCCTCCCACGCTTCCNAAAAGTTTATCCTCGTTGATCTTCTATTCAATTCAGCCCTTGGTCGGTTGATCTAGTGGTCATTTAAAAACTTGGCCAGTAGGCTACGTCCATTGTGTTGCTATAGAAAGNACGCTAAAAAACAAAGAACAAAAGGTGAAAGTGGTCACAGGATTTAACTGACCAATGGACGTAAGCNATCCAGGCTTTTTAGNCGCAGATAGTTCCAAATAGCCAAGTCTTAAACTGACTGANTTGCTTTTTGTCACATCGAACTTTGAAAGGCCTAGGATCACATTCCTAGGCCTTTGGAAGGCCTAGGATCAAAATAGACCTAGGATCACATCAATGCTTCAAACAAAATAAACACAGGAGCTGAAAGGAGGACGTATTTGCGCAACCAATAATCGAAATGTAGAATTTAATATTGTTGGGTTCTAAATGCACGTTTAAAATAGCATTCAGCCTTACATAGTACAGAGTTGCTTGCTACTTACTGATGTTTATTGAGAGCTGTTAAGCGCGAAACCCATAAGCTAAAACCATCAACAACCGGTTCTCAGAGTCCAGTAGACAAGTGAGACTTTTTTGGGGTAAAAAAAGCGGTCTCAACAACTCTGAAAGAATCAAAACCTTTTTTTCATTCAGGCTATGCTATGTCTTATGTTTCTGGGCTGGATATTTGCACCACTCTACATTGCCGCTGGTGTCGTGACTGTGCCAGAGTATCTGATGAAGAGATTCGGTGGCCAGCGCATTCAGATGTACATGTCTGTTCTTTCGTTGCTGATCTACATATTTACAAAAGTTTCGGTAAGCCTTTGCTCCTGACAGTTCTGCTTATGTCGAGAGTCAAAAAACTTCTGCACTTAAAGATGATGAAAAGAATTGTTGTTCATACTCTGCATACTTGCAGTTACAAGACTTTGGTTGCTTTTTGTGGAGCTTTCGACGCAGTAGTGCAGCGGTGGCCAAATGTTTTGACCCGAGGGCTGAATTCGCGATTGTCTTGCCACTGTAGGGCCGGATACAAGGCGATTTACGTGATCTATGCAAAAACAAGTAGTTAACATCTACAAAAATAGGTTGTAAAATCTTTAGTACATCAATAACAACGAAATCACACAATTTTATTTGCACTTTCATCCAACGCTGTTGCACTGCTGTCCACAGTCGGAAACGTGGTGCTCAAAAAAATGTGCAAGGTATTTGGCGAGACGGATTAAAATGGTCGGCGGGCCGGATGCGACCCGTGGGCCGTAGTTTGGCCGCCCCTGCAGTAGTGGCATGACGATCCAATGAGTTCAAGGTTTTCATGAGCAGGATACTTCTCGTCACACCAGCAGTTCAATTTTTCTCGGTGTGTTGCAAACTTATACTGTTTTGAACAGGGTTTTCGCGGCGTTTCCAAATCGATCTACTTTATGATGATGACGCTCACTCACTGGGTGCGGTGATCATTCAACGTCAGTGCAATGAGCTGCAAACTTGAAATGTTTGTGAAATGCTCGAACAATTGACTGCCCGCGAGAGGGTCCACAACTCTTCTATAACGGAACACCTCTGATTAAAAAATTTCTGTTTCAAACTAGCTGCTATTGTGCCAGGAAAGATATACACAGTCTGAATTTACAATATATTAAACGTTGTCAGATTCCACCGTGGAATTATCAGCTCTATCAAGGGTTCAACCTGGAGTCCGTGAACCCCATAGGGATCCATGAATGTGTTTGAGTGTTATAGGGGGTCCGTAAACCGAAATCCAAACAAGAAAATCCGATAACTTTTATTCGTCCATTCAGGCCATTATTCAGCTTAATCGCACCACAACTGTAATCTTTGATGCACTTTTAGGCCTATAGGTAATTCCGAGTACAACTTTTATGATGTAATAGTCCACACTGTCCACGGAAGTTTCTGCTAAAACTTTGCGCATGCATTGACGTGAATAAAAATGTGTATGTCTCGTTTATGTGTTGGCCGTCTATTGTTTTATTTATTGTTTGGTTTAGGGCAGGGGTGGACAAACTACGGCCCGCGGGCCGCATGCGACACGCGACGGCATTTCGCGCGGCCCGCAGGGCTGAGGGCAGCCACACATACGTGGTACATATTTGGAGTCTACGTCAAAGTAATTTTATCGATTAGGTTAGAACTCTAGAGATTTTATTCCACACGTTTCATTCGAAACCGTATTTTTACTCAATCAGAAGTTACTATTGCTACCTTCATTTTGTGCTAACTTTTGTTAAAGCTTTTAAAGCGATTATAGATGTAATCTATGCGGCCCCCCGTAGTATTTACGTGGCCCGCCGTAGAAAATATTTCCCCACCCCTGGTTTAGAGTTTTCGCGGTCCGCAAAAAATAAATATTTGACTTAGGGGTCCACGAAATCGAATCATTTGAGAGGCACTGTCTATGTTATATCGCAGCAACAACTATCCAATGTGTAAGCAGTTGTCGATCCCATGACCAGGTAAAAGTAATTTTCTTTTCAGGCAGATCTTTTTGCTGGCGCTATATTCATACAGGAAGCATTGGGCTGGAACCTCTACGTCGCCATTATTGCGCTTCTTGCCATCACGGCCTTGTACACTGTCACAGGAGGATTGGCGGCTGTGATATACACCGACACAGCGCAAACTTTCATTATGCTTATTGGAGGCTTAATCATGATGGTTTTGTGTAAGTGGTTGTTTCACTTTTTGCAAAAGTCAGCTTTGTCTTTGAAATTACACCACCTCTAAAGATATGTACCAAATATTTCGTGAACTGCAATGGTTTCATTTTTTGAAACCACTGAGTCAGCCGCAGCGTCGAAAGTCTGAGTATGCTCTTGTAAACGATTGTGGCGCAACTAATCGAGGCTTCTGTTTAGGTGTTGCCAAACAGATAGCATCTACTCAACAATTTAGATTTCGGGCAGATATTTTGTGAATGTAAGTTTTTTTAAGAAAGTAGGGAATAGCGGATCAAAATGAAAAATTGTTAAACGATCCCTTTGGTGTATACTCCATATAGTTTATTACTGGGTTACTGTTGTTCTTCAATCACTTCCTCTTTTTGACAGATATTTAAGTAAAAAATGATTTACACTGCAGCTTAGTCATCACCACCTGATAAAATCTGGTTGTTTAGCAAGTTATATATGGCCGTAGATATTCGTACATTACTATTTATAAATATTGCGTTTTGAAACCAAAATGAGCTTTTACAATGTCTTCAGCTTTTCAGCGAGTTGGAGGGTACGATGGTCTGGTGGAAAAGTACATGGAGGCTATACCATCCGATCGACCCGAAAACACTTCTTGCGGGATTCCCCGTAGTGATGCTTTTCATGTATTTAGAGATCCGGTAACAGGAGACTTGCCTTGGCCTGGACTTACTTTCGGTCTAACTATTCTAGCAACTTGGTACTGGTGCACCGATCAGGTAAGCTGATGACTAGTTCTTGTTAAATTGATCGACGATCAGGGACACCGGAGCAGTACATGGACAAGGCGGAATAAAAAAGATTTAAGACATTAGTTGTAACGCGTATGTGGCTGCAGGTTCCCACCCAGAATTTGGGTAAAGTTAGGGCCGGCTGAGCCCCATGTTTCAAAAGGAACATTTAAAACGTGGGTGATTCCCTTTCAATAAAATCACCAGACATATGCCATTGTTGGCTGGATAAAGAAATTACTGTACTACTACTTGCTACGAACACAAGATGATATTGCTGCGCCAGTGAATGGCAGAGCCGCATGTGTTAATTTTAGTAATAATGCGAAATGTCAACAGTATCGACAACTCCAACTATTTTGTGTTCGCAACTGGAGGGTTGAGGAGCAGTTGCTTCTGAAAGCATTTGTAAATCACGACTTGTTCATCAATAAAATTGCAAAAAGAACCAAGGCACATCAGCTCCATGATGAATTAACGCTTGGATGTGTTTTGCAAAAATTTGGGAAATACAGTAATTATGGATGATATGTTTTTGTTTACGGTCTTTCGGACACAAAAACAAAGAGAACGTTTAACAAAAATTGCTATTTATAGGGAAAATACTTTCCACTTTGAGATAAATTGTTAGGGGTTGAGCAAAACGTTTTCTTTGGTAAAAATTTTTTTTGTTGGAAGAAAAGTTTTTGTTGCAAAAGATATTTTTGGGTGGCCACCATTTTCAATTCCCTCAGTCTTGACAAATTCCGATTGTGGTGCGGACATGTTCTGCGCAAGACAACTATGCGCACCTGTTGGAAAACTTGTCGCTTTTACATGTTCTGCGAAATTTTGAGTCAGAAACAGAATGTTTTAACCGTGCTGAATTTTGTAAGTAGACCGAAACTTGCATTAAAATACGTTTCATTTTGATCGTGACATGAATAAAGCTGCCCTTTGTCGATAAAAAATTCCTCTTTTCCGGTATTCTTGCACATATTGTAGTTAGTTTCTGAGATTTTTATAAAAGTTTTGTTGACGGCAGGTCGGAGCCTGAAATTTCCTTTATGCGGAACAATTGTGGTGAACGCTCTTCCCCAAGGAACGCTAGGGCGATTTACTAAATGACCGTGTATCGAACATCCAACTTTCCGATTGAGAGGGGACACTATACCACTGAGCTTCCTGAGAAGCATTCACGTTTTCTTAAATATATCTAACACGCTCAAATCTTTGTGATTGATTAAAACTTGGCGATGAATCAATCAATTTGTTAACTAAATTGTTTCAGGTCGTTCACACACTTTTCGATGTGTTCTACTGCGCTTAGCTGCAGATACTGTAAGTGCGGCATCCACTGGTAAGTCACACGATTGACAGCGAACGGACGCGTCGAACGTTCGATTGTCACCTCCACTGTATTATTACATTGCATCTGTCTACAGATGCTGTAGCGTAGGTCCTAGGGAACTCCAAATACATTCTTCCAATTGGGCAGAAATACGATGGTGCATAAAATAGATTCTATTCGAAAACTTTTTAGGACTAAGGATGCGTAGTGTTACGTGAAGTCGATTTCTTATTTTTAAAAATTTGGTAATGGATTCCAACTCATCGCCATTGTGGAGACCAGTTACTTCAATAATATAGATATGTTCGAGAGTGAACCATCGCGAAAAGAAGAATGGAGAGCCAACCGGTTGATTACCCGAAAGGTTACAGCAAACCTAGAGCTTTTAATTCACCCAAATAATTGTTATTAACTTATTATACGCTTCAATCGTTATTGTGTCCCACGCCTTATTGTCTAGAATTTTTCGATTATTCCTGGAAGAATCGATTGGTTCGAATTGAAGTCGGAGAAATCTACTTGACCTTAATTCTAGAAGCAAAAAACAGAACATGGCGCCGAATTACTAAATGAAATATTCAGTTAAAATATAAGATTGGCTGTAGCAAATTTAGTTCCAAGAAATGGTATGATTTTGCAAATGACTCGGCAGAAATGGGCGTTGTTGGTGAGGTAGTGGGTTGTGATGCTATAACACGTGCTTCACAAGAATAAACACTGTCTCGCTTTTTAAACCAATACCATCCACAGAAAAAGGATATAAGAAAACGAAGTTTCGAGCAATGGAGAATCGTTCTCCTTGTGCTGTGATTGTGATTGCAGAATCATTTCATGGGTTTAAAAATGGATTTTCATTTCTGAAATGTCTCACATCTTGTTTTCGACGGCCCTG
>JGI24021J15306_10007831_pt1 | contig 13061 bp, 8 predicted proteins | sample Ectturendosymbi1_FD_15306 | JGI IMG/M metagenome (IMG submission 15306) | reverse complement strand
AACGAACTTCGCTAAAACGTTGGTTTGGAAACAGGACTATGACGTCATTTTGTGACGTCACAAACAGCGCACAACAAATACAAATGACTACCCTATGCCACTGAATGAAACCCCCCCATGAAAATTTTCTGCGTACGCCACTGCATCTGACACAATTAAACCATGACTGCACTAGTTGATTGCGGCACCAGGTTATTGTATTAGGCTAGTAATTTCTACTCTGTCCTAATCGTTCGGTCTGCATCTTGATTAAGGGCAGGCCCGTAACCAGCTTGGGATATCAGAGGGGGCGAAGAGTTTTCTGGGAGGGGCCCAAAATTTTAAACTATGTCCAACACATTTTTCTAAGGAGGCGAAAAACATTTTTGAGTGGGCTTCGCCCCTCTAGTTACGGGCCTGATTAAGACCAATAAGCAGTCATTTTCGGAAGTGTTGCGAAAAGAACATATCTATGACGGTTTGCGAAAATTTTGTACGTCGGTTGAATAAGCACGATGACGTCATCGAACGAAAGTTCATGAAAATTGCCCCCCCGACATGAAGAGCTGGTTGCGCCCCTGGTCTCATATCATCACTAAAATAAGTCATGTCCGCAAGCAAGCCATTAACCCTGGCAGAAAGCGTCAAAAAACATGTCTGGAGATATAGAAGCACCGGAAACTCATGGAAGTCCCAAGACTGTGACCGAAGTACAAAAACTGTATTGTACGAGTCCGATCATTCCATGCAAAGCAGATGTGCCGTAGTTGATGCATCACTGAAGGAAATGCTTTCAGCCAAGCTCCGTGATGCGCCTTGCTTCAGGATTCAATTCGATGAAACGACTGCCAGGCAATCTCAACCGATTCCATATGTTTGCATTCCTGACACGTTACGCGTGAAAGTCGCCGATGGTTTATCTGTATTGTCTTCCTACCGGCATGGAACACACTGGGGCAAGTATCTGTGGAAATCTGGACAATTACTTTTCAGAGCACGGCGTGGCATAGTTAAAATGCAAGGCTGTGTCCACAGACGGTGCAACGGCGATTGCATGCATTCGAAATTGTGTTGTTGCGCTCATAATGCAAGTTGCACCAGAGATTGTGAGCATCCACTGTGCCATACACTGTGAAGCAGGGACGAACTGAGGTTAGATTGCACCCGGGGAAAGAAACAAGTTTGGTGCCCACTTGTTCGAACCTAAGGTCTTTCGAAAGGAAATGAGCTGTATTTAAGAACGTATTTGCGACCTTGTTGGGACTTTTCAGCGACCTCCCAGCAGTGGCGTGCCTAAGGGGTCTCTGGGAGACACCTGCCCCCGGGCGCAGCATTTTGAAGGCGTCAAATTGAAATCGGAATGTTACGTAATAGTTACGAGTTTGTCAAATATCAGTGGAAGCTAACTACGATTTGTTGCCAACGGCTGCTACCCAGTTGCAAAATCTCATCAAGATCAACAACGATCGCAACGCAAGCCGTTACCAGTGGCGTAACTACAGGTTTGAGCCAAGGGTGGCAAACTTAACTGGAGGGGATCCATTGGTGCCGTTTGGGGTAACTGCCCCCACAAATGGCTGTGGCTTCCCCTTAAAATGACGCCCCTCTGATAAAAATACGCCTCTTTTCGGTGCCTATCGAAGTAAAAACGAAGACAAAAAATACTCGGTCGAAACTAAACAATGCTTTACACTTCGTTTAACTTTGGTATTTACGTGACGGACTTTGACCCANCCTCTTACTGACGAGAATCAACAATACCATTGTTTCGTAATAACACTCCTGTTCCCTTTTCAAAATTTGAGCGGAGTACGGCGCCTATCTCCTCCCCTGGTTACGCACCTGGCAACAGTGGCTGATGGCCATATGGTTTTGTCTTGATCCTTTTGTTGTACGTGCAAACCTGTAGATAGCTCACGCTGGCCACGAAAATACAAATTTGGCATGCTTAGCGAAATCTGCAACCAACAGCAAAATGCGTAGTTTATTGGCTAGATCACGGGTGTCCAAACAACGGCCCGCGAAAAAATTTTGTCATTGATTGAAAAATAATAAATTTACCAAAATTTTTTGATTTGGTAGAAGGTAACATATCCCGAAACAATCACATTACGTAAGACGTCCGTCATTCGACATGTTCTGCATNACCTTATGTCGCCCTCGTACAAAAACGTTTGGAGACCCTGGGCTAGATCATTCCGCGTAAATCACATAAATTTGAGTAGAAAATCAAAAAAACAATGCAAATTTTAACTTTTTCACTGGTATCTGTGGTGCTGGCTGAGATTCATGGTTTTAAATGGGTTATAGGCTGTTTCTGACTTGCGTTTGCTGGCTTGGATAGAAGCAGATCCATCGTCAGATCAGCAGCATTGGGGGTGGTTTAAAACTTGTTTGGTGGGTTCGTANTAGTATACACAAAATTGAAAATGACTTTATCAGGTAGACTAGAGCTTGAATTTGGAGGTATGCACTGTGGATTTGATGGTGTCATCTCAACTGCCCCTACATCTTATGAAGAGTGTCACACCTTTTCTTCATGATGAGGACTGGTGAGACTGATATTTTTTCTTCACATCAGCAGTATAATGTCGAAATATGTGAAACAGTGTTAAACACTTGATTGAAATTCTACTTGTATTAGTGGCGTTAAATGTATTTTAGGGCAACACGCTTTCAGGCCCAGTGTAAACCTATCACGCGATTATGAGATCGTTTTTCACAATAGCCAGCTGAACTATCTAAAATGGGAGTAATGTCATATCAAGTCTCTTCCATTTATTTTTTGTTTTTGAATTGCCGCTTCAGCAATAAATATGTTTTCCATGTGCATGAAACTGCACAAGCATCGCCTGGAAAAATGATCGTCAGTTTTCTATTTATTCGGCTTCTATAGCTTGGAAATTGAGCTGTCACTTCCTAGTACATGAAGAACCATTCACTTCTAAACAGTTCGGAAAACGTTTCAGCATTGCTTTTTCCGACGTGCGGATATCCAAAACAGCGCCAAACACAAGCGCGCAATGCCTTAGGGCAGTGGTCCTCAATCCCCAGACCTCGAAAATACAAAATCTATACTGGTGGTGACACCACTCGCTTTCTGTTGCACTGTTGCAAGAGTACTCCCGGGCCGCGGTAAAATTGTTATGCATTGACCTGTCCACAGTTACAAAAGGGTTGGGGACCACTGCCTTAGTGCAGGGCCGGCCTTAGCAATGCGGGCCCCGGTTGGAAACACTTTTGCGGGACCACACTCAGTGGGATGTGCAGAAATTTTTGATGGGAGGAATCGAGCCATAATAATAGAAATCAGTGATGTTAAAGAGCAAGGCCTGATGGGGCGATACCAAGCTAGGGTTATATGGAGGCATGCCCCCAGTTTCACATCTCCAGCAGAGACTTCAACGGACATCTCCGTACCACCCAATAAATCCATGAGTTACTGCATTCAATACCTTCTCTCTAGTCATGGTACCTCCCGCGGGGTAGGTTATACGGCAGTCAATTGGCCATGCATTGAAAGAAATCAACTACACTGCTTGATGTGATCAGCCAGTAAAGATATAACAAATTAGCTACAAAACATCAGCAAAAGAAAAACCATGATGTCAGGACACCACATAAAACTACAAGTGCAACCATTTATTATAATGCTGCAGTTTGTCCATGTTTATGCCTTTTCTAACTTTGGATTCAATGGAAAAAACGCCAAACCATTTAGGCTAGGCATGCCGTACGTCCCGTTTTAACCGGGTCAGTCCCGGTTCAAAGGCTTTGTCCCGGTCAGTCTACCAAAAAGTCCCGGTTATGCATTCAGTCAGCCAGTATAGCCTATACCTGGTACATCAGCTCCCTTTGAGAGACTTTTTTGTACAATGAATAACATGAGGTCTGGCAACAGGAGCAGAATGTGAAACCCCTTATCACCTGTAGAGTTACTGACTATTACTGCTGTGATTTTTGCGAGAAAATAAAATCGAGCAAAAACTTCTTGAAGAAAGTATTGTCTGCGGAAAAGTATGATTGGGCGAATGTGGAAAATTACAAATGCTTGAACATTGCTTGTTTCTTAGCAAAAGGCCTCATTTTAGTATTTGTTGGTGTCTTAACTATAGGAATTCAAAACAGCTGCATACTCCAAGTAAGATATGTACCACATATATCTGATAAGGTCCGTTGTTCTGAAGCGTCCCGGTTTTCAATCACAAAAACATGGTATGCCTAATTTAGGCGCTCTTGTTGGATTGAACATTGCAAAGAAGTTTCAATTAGTTTGAGTTTAGAAAAACTCCCGGTCTCGGTCATGTCAATCCTGGGGGCAATAAACAAATTAGGGATAAAGGTGTGGTTGTTATTGCGTGCGAGAACTTAAAAAATATCGCTGGCTTGCGAATCCAAGTTGAGAAAACTGATTTAAATGCTTCGATTTCCTCACAAAGCATATGCGCCTGTGCTTGTTACTTCTTTTAATAGGAACCGTTATATTTATACTTCTTGAGGAAACGTCATTTTTGCAAGCCTGCAATGGCCATGCGGTTGGCATAATTAAAACTAGGTGTATTTCAAAGATTTACGCCAATCTAAGCTTGCCTCACCGGTAGGGCAACCAAAAGTCAATCAAGTCAATCTTTTTCTGCCTTTTCTGAAGCATATAAAACGTCCACAAACCCAATTTCATGCTTATACCATGAGGGAATCCCAAGTTATTAGGTCAAAAAAGTCAAAATTTATCGTTTGGTCAAACGTTTCTTGCAACACAGTTTTTTTCTCTTTATCGAAATTTTATTGAAACTGCAGCAACAGATATTGATATACTTTTGCAAGTTTATTTGCAATTCCGTAACAACCATGGGTTTGTTGCGATTTCTGACGTAAGACGTAATAATGTTTTTTGCCCACTGCTTGATAATTGAATGTTATGTAGGATAGGTGTGTTAAGGCAAGAAATGTAGTCTTACAGTACATGTTTTGGTAAATGCTCAATCCATTCTGCATACAGTGTTTCAACTTTATGATCTTCTCAGGTTTGACACTACTTTAGTTATTAATGCACTTATCTATATATCATCCCCAAAGTTAACAACCAATTTTTTATATTTCGAAGCTTAGAGTGCACGAATGTGCTTCTGTGTTTACCGCAACACCTAAGGCTGAATTATTTTGAAATTGCAAACGCAGAAAATCTATTGATCAAAATAAAGTCAAAATTTTTAGTTTTTAGGTCAAAAAATTGGATACCCTACTCATCAGACTTGTGCGAGGGAAAAATTGAATATCGCTAAAGACTAATTAAGCAGCACACATTTAAAATTACGAAATAAACCTAACTTTCAGAAGACAGGTAGCAGTAACTGTTGAAACAGCAACAACTATATCAAACCGTATCTTGCAGCAACTATTGGAACATGGCTTGGGAATTACAAAACGCTTGCAACTAAAACAAAAAGCAGTTCAAAACTTAAATCCTCTCTATGTTAACTTGGTGCTATTGAAAAAAACTAAACTACACATCACCAGCTAACAATGACCATTGTTGCGATCACAGAACGAATTATGATGATTAATGCGCGTTAAAAACAGCGCAATTCATTTTGATTTTCGTTGGCAACGGGCCTCACGCTTAAATACTGTGGGCCTTACGCCGGCACTACACAAACAGCTTCGATAGACAATGTAAGTTTGCATAGGTGTAGCGCGAGGCCCCCTTCGGCGCGGGGCCCGATTGGAAGCAATCGGTCCAATTGGCTAAAGGCCCTCCCTGCCTTAGTGTATATCTTTCAAACATTTACTGTAGATATAAGATTGTTTGGGACACCTATAGCATTTTCAAATTATCTGCTGCAGTGTATTGCCACTCACATGCAGAATACACTGCTTTAGGCATCTTGAGAGACATAATACATCTGTCATTTTAGGGCTGATTTTCGTTCCTGCTTGGATGCACACAGCTGAAAACCGATCAAGTGCATTTTGAAGGGCTTGTTGAGAAGTTGCTAGCAGTACCAAATCGTTCGCAAAACTCAAAGGGTGGGTTATGCAGTTCCCAACGGTGACACCCTTATCGACTCGGTTGTGACTATCTATCCAATTCATAGATCTCCAAATTTTTTGGGAGAGAACTACATAAGCTATTGCACAACAGCTCGAGGGCCGGACATCTTTAGTAATGCGATTGTTTCTTGATATGTTACATTCTACCAAATCAACACATTTTTTTGTAAATACATAATTTTTTCATTATTGGCAAAATGTGTTTTGCGGCCGGATGAAATGGCTTCGCGGGCCGGATTTGACCTGCGGGCCGTAGTTTGAAGATCCCTGATATAAATTATGAAGAGGAGTGGTGACAGCACACACCTTTGTCAGACTCCACACCCTCGGTGAACGGTTGTGATTTAACTCTGTCGACACAGATCGAAACTTCTGAGCAGGAATATAATGACTTGACGGCCAGTAACAGGCGACCGTCAACACCATACTTCGGCAACACTCACGAAAGCCTTTCACGATGAACCCGGTCTTATACTTTCTCAAGGTCGACAAAGCGTGTTTATATGTCTCTGGCATGTTCTCAAGATATCTCGAAAAATTGTTGGAGAGTGGAATTTTTTTATTGTGCTACGGCCATGACGAAAACCGCACTGTGCATCATCCAGCTTTGGTTCAATTATATCGCGGCATGTTTTCACAAGGCATTTGGCGTATATTTTGCAGGGAGGCTAACATATGCGTACCGGAAGGCATTTGCCGGGGGATGAAAAAAATTTGCCCTGAAGTTAACAGTTTGCCCTAAAAACAAACAATTTGCCCTGAAAATAACTTTTTTGTTTAATCCGAATGGGGCCTGAAACCTCTTGTAAATCTGTATACAGTTGAATTCGTTATAACGGTTTCGTCTGTAACGTCAATTCGCCTATAACGTTACATTTTGTTCGGTCCCGATGGCACCTTTAACATGCATTTCAATTCGCTTATAACTTCAATTCGGCAATAACGTTCTTTATGCAATCCCCTAGAGGTGCCGTTATAGGCAGGCCCGTAACCAAGGGGGGCGCAGGGGTGGCGAATCCCCCCTACATAATTTCCCCTCCCCTGGAAAAATGTGTTGAGCATAATTGAGAACTATTGGACATAGTTTAAAAAATTTGGGCCCCTCTCAGAATACTCTTCGCCACCCCTGGTGTCCCAAGCTGGTTACGGGCCTGGTTATAGGCAAATTCTATAGTTGCCTTGCTTGTTAACTCAATGGGGGTGATGTTCCTTGCGTATTGACGTTGTGATCTCCCAGACAAGAAACTTTATGGTAATTGCCTTTACTGATGCAAATATGTACGCGACTTCGATGGCGCAACGCAATGGTTAAAAGCGACGGTTCCAGATCGAAGGGTCTGACTCCCTACCCTGCCTGTGTTATCGTTGCTGTGCACTTGAGCAAGGCGCTTAAAGACGCGCACTCAAAGGTGCCTAGCAATCTGCACATCAGTGCGGCCCTCTTCTACTGAAGATTGCACCTCGGGAAATAAAACACGTACTCAACATGCATGTGACAGTGTGCCTATACGTATTGTATCGTATTCGTATACTGTGATTGTACCATGTACAGCAGGGGTTCTCAACTTTTCCGAGCATGTGGCCAAACAAACAAACAAAGAAAAGTTCCATGGCCAACGACTATACAATTTCGCCAATGCGACGGCTNTTACACATGCATAGAGCAGGAATAAAAAAGATCAACAACATTTAATAATACAACGTGCGCTACAATCAATGCGAAGGCTGAGCCTGTTTGTTGTTGGACAGCAAAGATATTCGAGGCTCAATACTTGATAATGCACAGATCAAGTCATATTCCACATTAAGCCTGCATCTAGATTTCGTTTTCATGGCAACAAGAGCCCCAGTTTTCGCGAGTCATCTTGCAAAACGCAGGCCTACTCAATTTCAATAATGTTCACTGACAATTGCTTTACCTAATTTGCGATGGTATTTTGTATTGCTTCTGCGTACTAGCTGAGTAATATGAAACAATTAATACAGCATTGTACGATGTTCTGTCGTAATATCGTTACCATTCGAACAAAGAAACCATTTACAGCCGTTTAGTAAACTGGAAAGTGGAATTCATAAAGTACTAAACTTTAATGCAATGTGGCTGCTGCATAAACATACGCAATTCCAAATATTTAAGCTGCAGGCCATTTCAGTCCTTAAGAAATACCTGTCTATGTTTGCTCTTAGCAAACGCGTCTATGCCACTACCAACGACTTTTTCAATTACCTTGTTGCAGAGCCGTATCAGCCGCTCTCCATACCCCCGACTTGTGGGGCCACGCTGTCACAGGGGGCCCAACGTTCAGTCCCGTCACCACTTAGCCCCACAGAGAAAGCTTAGATCCCCAAATTGAAATATGAAGCACTAGAAATCAGTAAAATTATGGGGCCCTTTGAAGAAAAAGTGCTTATGCATTACAGTTACTTTGGACCCCTTTGAAAGTAAGGTATTTACACATTACGATTGATGTTGGGGGCCCTTTGAAAGCAAAGTAACCTACTTATACATTACAGTTGCTGTTGGACCCCATTTGAAAGCAAGGTATTTTACACATTACAGTTTACAGGCAAGTGCTTCGCTTGCCTTCCCTAAACACACCACTGTATATAACCCTGACAGTGATCTTATATGAGAATATGAAATCGATTGAACACGTTCTGCTTTCATTCGATATGCATACTTTCTCACCAGATGTGCGCATGTAAACACTGCAGTGTAAAGTTATATTTTATTATTGTTATCTTAGTAGTATTGAACACATTGAAGTTGCTAATGAGTTTATCACTTCAAAAAATACAGATTTCATGCGATTTTTCATAATAACCTAGACACACAGGTCGACTAAAAAAACAGATCTTGGTGGAAAAAAAACTCAGTGGGAGCCCTGGCCACATGCGGCAAAACGCCTACTACCGTAACTTGAAGTGAACATTTGATGTTTTACTACCATGTTATTGTTACGCAATAACGACCAACAGTACAACAATCCACTAGCAAGTTTCGCAACCTGCCTCTGCAGGCAAAGGGGGCGAACTGCGCACTTACGCTAAGCGTGTCGGTGGCCTCGCGGTCATGACTTTGCCCCAGGACCGTAACCCAGAGGGGGCGAAGATCCCCTTAAATTTATTTTTGTCCCCCCTGAAAATATGTGTAGGACATAGTTTAAAACTATTGGACAGAGTTTAAAAAAAGAAAAGGCCCCTCACAGAAAAGTCTTCGCCACACCTGGTGTCCCAAGCTGGTCACGGGCCTGCTTTGCCCTGATGGGCCCCGCGTTCATTTATCTGGCCCTGCTTACATACCTAGTTGCATACGTCCAGAAGTCAGACTTCCACTTGATCAACGAGTTTTGTGAAGTGATTGTTACAAAAAAATGTACTATGTTTAGACCAGGTAGTCTTCTCTTGTTTTGTATTGCATAGAAGCAAGATACCTTTGGTGCTTACGACCAAACGGACACATTTGCGCAGCCTGCTGATCAGACAGTCAGATGGGGTTAATTGTGTAGTTAGAAGAGTCTATTTTAGGGGTTGTCCCAAAACAGAGTAGTGCGGTTAGTGGATTATGGATGTTAATCGTTGCGTCCACGTAGGCCTTAGTCTATATTTGTTAACATTTTCAGGCGATTTGAGATTCAAAATGTTATTAATCTAAACATATGCCATGCATCAGGAGACTAACAGTCCAGACATCAGCAAGGTTTATGCATGCGTATTACGGCCAGTAAAAATCCCAATGCGCACACTTTATAAGCATATTTCACTAAAGCTCATGGTAAAATTTATCAATTTGTGCTAATGAAAGAAAACGTTCATCGCAGCGCACATGCTTTGACCTGGCTCATGTTTGCTTCTTCGGTAATAAGGTTTTGGTATCTGAACGATAGGATTGATTCTGCGTTTCTGCAATTTTTTTACATTTGCATTTCATTACGACATATCTAAATAATCGCCGTCAATTAAATGACAGTGATTTAGGCTCCAACCCAATTCCTTTTGTTAATCGTTCAAAAAAATTTTAGTTGGAAACAACGAGCCTATTATGCGTATTTGCGGGAAAATATTTATAATCAATTTGCACAATCTGCAAATGCTGCTCATATTGTGAATTAAAAATGAATTTTCAGAATGTGTAGCCCCCTGCACAAACTTGAAGGCCCCTAATGGAAGACTTTCTGGCGACAGTTTCACTCAGGCCCGCAGACCCGTTGGGGTATTCGGAGGCAGTTACCCCCAAATCGTTTTTGTGCCTCTCAAAATTTTGTTGTTATCAGAATTTTTTGGCGGCAGCCCCCCCTGCCTCGTACGCCTACGGAGGCTAAAGAGAGAGATGCCCCAGTAGTTGGTGCATTTTCTCCTGTCTCCCTTTCTGTGTATCGGGATGATAATTTTGCCAACGTTTCGGTGCCATTCCAAAACGCCATGCCACTTGACACGTGCATGAGCCAGTCAAACTACCTGGTGTTCTAAGTTCCCCTAATTCGCTTTCAAATCTTTCCCAATTAGCTTTAAGCTCGGATTTCGCAGCGGCGTCAGAGACCTTATTGATGCACAGTTCTACGGAAGCTTTCATCTGTGCAAAGTTAAAACACCCCGCATGAAAAACTTTGCTCAGTTCTGTCAGGTGAGGTAGCAATGTTGGCAAAAGGAAAGGAACATAATGAAGAAAATTGTTCAGACGACGCAGTAAAACAATGCCTATTGCATCATTTTTAGTTTCTCACAGCTGCTTCAGTGCGACCCAAATAGCCAAAATCTCACTCTTAGCTCTCACAGTTGCATCACTCGACAACTACCTTGTTTTTCATGCGCGCTGCAACTGTCGAACTTTTGTCTTCATTGTAGTTTGATGCATGGCCAGGCAAGCCGATCGCAATGGTGAAACAGTAAAAAACTTCCGTAATTGCTTTGAAGTGCTTTCACACCTTCGTAAACTGTACAAATACGCGGCTGCATAGCAACAGGCCAAAGCGAGGCGTGCATGACAATGCACAGATACCATTTTTATGATTTCCGCTAAAGTAAATTTGTTGCCAGTCGATTGGAATTTGTTATTTAAACACTAATGAATTTTTAAAAAGTCTTCCACCGCTTGCTCTAGAATGGCTAGATCAGCGGCTCCCAAAATTTTTTGAGCGCGACCCGAATCTGAGTTTGGTGAACACCTCGCGACTAAGTTCGTTTTTAATATCAGCAATCTACTCTTTTCTCAAGCGTCTGCGCTACAGACAGACACAGAGAAGCAGTGGAAACGTTAAAAATATTCAACCCAGGTTTGGATCACCTTGGCGTGACTCTCATACTTTGTCCCCAAAAAAGCCAGGTAGCAGTTTTAAGGCAAATACACATAAAACATGCATAACCAAACATAAAATCGACATTAAAACTCGTCAGAAATATCGATACAACACAATTCCACTCTTTTAGAAGAATTTCTTTCTTTCTTTGTTTGTTTCTTATCAATAACATTATTCATTTTTAGAGCAACAGTAATTTTTTTTCAAAACTCTGTGCACCTGCGTGGTTATAGACTATTTTCAGAAGAGATTTGTAATGAATATGCAGTTTAGACAATGTTTTTCTAGAGCCAAGGCTTTCCGACTGAAAAAAAACCAGAAAAAAACGGATTTTGTCTGGCCTTTTTAGAGTTCGAAAAAAAGCTAAATGTGTTAAAAAGCCAGAATTTCAAAATCTGGCTTCAAAAAAGTCAAATTGGCAACCTGACGAAAGGTGACGCTTTACAGTCCAGCCTCACACACGTTTATTACCTCACAAACACATCAAAAATAAATGATCAGACGATGTTATTCAATAGTGACATAGGTACGGCTCTGTCTGTATTTTACAGGACAGAACAGATTACGTATTGATAAAAACTTTACTGATTTTTAGTGTTGCATATTTCAATTTGGGTTTGAAGCTTTGTTTGGCGGGCTAATCCAAAAAAGTCCCCCGTGGCGATGGGACTACATTTTGGCCCCCCTGTAACAGCGTGGACCCTCCTCCGTTGGCGGGTATGGAGGACGGATTATATGGCTCTGCTCAGCGTGATCCATTTTCTGACCCTTCGCGAATTCACGACCCTTGTTTGGTTGCAACCCCACCAGCAGATTTGTATCACTTGATGCCAGATTTCACTTCAAGGAGGTGCAAAGCGCGCTGCGCAGATGAAAACGACGTTGCCTGGTGGAACGGCAAGAAAAACGAAGTTGCTACTTTCAGTCGAGATGCTAAGATCAACACCGCTGGTTCACCTCAGGCGGTTAATATAATTGGCTTTGCAAAAAAGCAAGTTGTAATGTCACTACACAGTTTCTCTATATTCTTAGGTTACTGTCTGATCTCCAGGAAAGTACACGACAGCTTTCAGACACAGATGTGCTGTATTCACAACTGCATTACATATCACAGTGCAGGGTTGCCAACCTGTTTTCACCAAAAAAATCCAGACCTTGTCCGAAAAAACGCCAGATAGCACTTTTCTGAGACATCGTCCAATCAGTGACATTGTTGATGAAACAGCGAAACAACAGCACACGAGCCGTTGCTTGCTCTTGCAGAGGTTGTGGAAGAATGCATGGCAGTCGCTCTGGGCAACGATCGCATTGGCAAACAAGTTGAAGCGAAATGGCAACTGTTTTCGTAGGAAGTGACGTGACATCTGGCTGGAGTCTGCTTCAACGCAAACAGGGCTTGATTTACCAGAAACGCAGCTCAGTGAGCAATTGTCACATATTTACGGGGCCCAGCGCCCCCTCGTAGCTTGATGGCGTCATTTTCTTCAATCAACCGTGGAACGACCTTTTTGCAAATTCAACATTCTCTTTGCACATCTTTTGCCGGTGTGTGCTAGACAGGGCCCATTCCAGTATCCTTTTACTTCAATATGACTTTTTTCCTTTGTACGTAAGGCAGATAGGACTTTCACAGTAGCTAATTAAGTGCATTACTATCAGAGCCGGATTAAAGGGCAGGGGAGCCCGGGGCAATTTTTACTGGAGGGCCCCTATGACGTAATTCATGAGGTGATC
>JGI24021J15306_10007829_pt1 | contig 13062 bp, 10 predicted proteins | sample Ectturendosymbi1_FD_15306 | JGI IMG/M metagenome (IMG submission 15306) | reverse complement strand
TTCCTGGTGCACAAATCTTTATTTACAAAAGGCTTTTGATTAGCAGCAGCAGAAATAGCTTCACGATGGCGCGACAGCAGAAACAGCCAACGTGGTCCATGTACTAGCGATACACAACTCGACTCTGAAAGCGTGATGTCCACACCGATGGACAAAACCGAATGCAATGCGAATCGAGGTCACGCGCGGACACACGAAATCCCTTGACGCGAATGACAAGTTGATACAAACCAGATCTCACGAACGGGATACAATACTAGCGAGTAGGAAACGGCAAGTCGTAATGCGAAAAGTTAAATCCACTATAGCCGAACATAGAGCACATTTACCTTCCCCACAAATGTCTATGCTGGAAGATATCAGCGAAATTTGAATTTTATGTAGTTTAGCTTGGATTCTTCGGTTCAATTTCAGCGATGAAACCGTGAAAACAACAACGTTGAAATTATCCTATTTTCTTGTAGAAATGTTCATTAGTTTTATATAATACTTAACTTTCTGGCGCAAAACTTACTATCTCGGCATGGAATACGCTTGTGCCAAACTGTAACGTATTGCGAGTCGCCTCGACTTGGTACCGTTTCTGATATGTAGCATGCTCCTTCTGCCTTGTAACTAGTTATGCAGTTATGTTGCCGTAGATGAGCGCACGTCTGAAAATAAGAGTATTAAAAGAAAAAAGCAAACAAAAAATTAGCTCGCTGCAGTGGTTCCCGGTAAATATTTTTCATCAGCTGTTTCACAGTGTTGCATACAAAGCAAAACATTAAGAGATTCCTTCTGTTAGGCCTACATATTTTAAACAACACAATTTCAAAATCGCTTTAAACTTGCATCACCACTCACACAAACATTGCATTATTTGATTAGTATGTTTAAGAAACCATCAAGATTGCATTGAACACGCCCCAACTAACTTATAATGGTTGTTTCTAATTCTAGCAAGGAGACGTTTACATTTATACATAATTTCAAGCTCCTATGGGTTTTAATCAATGTTTATCGTTTTCATTCGTTTCTTCATGACATAATTACTGCGTTTTTTCTGCTTGTAAAAATTGTGGGTTTACACTAAAATAGCAGCATGATTTAAGTTTGTTATTAAGTTCAAACCCGAGGCTGCGTAAGTTTCAAAATTGTGTGGCCAACGCAAATGTTTAGCAAGTTATAAGATGTTCTGTCCTGATGAATGAATGTGCAAAAAAATGAAGTGGATAATGATTTTCAATTTTACATTTTCTACATGGGATAAAAGTCATTGCATTCTCTTCAGAAAAAAATCGGAAGTATTCATTTCTAAAATACGTGTGACAAAACATACTGTGTGAAAATCGCAAAATGGAAATATATATTGCAAAATTCTTCTATGGTCACTCTTACCACTATCTGTTGCGAATTTGGAATGCTCGAGACCACAGAAGTCGGAAATGTAGAAAGAGAAATCCCCAAGGCGTCTCTTTTGCTGATTTCGAATCCTGTTAATTGCCGATCAACTCCGGCACGCGTGCTACAGTTGTACGATACACTACCGTTTTTGTTCAGCAGAAAGTTCAATGTTGTGTCTGTAGGAAAAAAAACAACAAGCATTGTTTTTCCAACCGGCGTGGCAGAACAAACATGAATATATTTTCTCAAGCTTTTAAAAAAACATTTGGATCGATCATTTTCTTGTCGACAGGTTTGTATACCACAGTAACACTACCAATCGTGCTGATCAAAGTCTTCTTATTTCTGTACCAGGATACCGCAGATGATGCTGGTTCCTTTAAAGCAGTGACGTTGACCGGGTTATACGACACAGCAGTGTGTACACAATCATTGCCTAGCCGGGGATGGGGAGAAAGTGAGGAGTTTGTGTGGCATTCTAACCAATTGCTTGCTTTCAAATGCACTTGTTTTGGTTGGTAGCTTTTATCAATTTTGTCACAATGAACATCCAAGTCTAATGTTGAATGGTTGGCCCCAGCGAAAGAGCCCGAGAGCAAGCCTTATACCGTCACCGAAGGAGAAGCATGAAGGCCCAAAGTTGCATACAAAATATCAGCCCAAAACTCCCAGCTTGGGCAGAACTGGAGATACAGCAAGCTGAAACATCGAAAATGAACGTTGCAGGCCAACTGAAATCCAGTTAACTGAAATGCGGCCTCCTACTAAGAAAGATTTCCCCACCCCTGGCCTAAGGATATACCATTGCGAAATATTTCACCAACGGGGAAGGTAAGATTTGTGTAATTAAAAATGATATGTTGGAAATGACCCTATTTTGGCATTATGAAAAAGTTCACAGTTTTATGAATTTCCAAATCAGCTGATTTTATATCCAAAATTATATTCGCTCCCGCAAAACATGATTCCATTATGTTGTATGCATTAACAGACTTTGCTGCTTTGCACGTGACATGTTAAAGTAAGTTGCAGGATTTTCTAGATTTAATTTTCTGCATTGCACTTTCACTGCTTGCGCAACATGGGGATATGCTGCATACTTTACTGAATTTTCTAAACTAGAGACTGCGAATTTTCTAAACTAAGCTTGTAGAAGTGCTGTTGGCGCTAGTTGCAAACAGATGTAAGAATAAAGTGAGTTTTTAGGGTGTCAGTTATAATTTGCAAGCGGGTGCTGGTTGCAAACACGTTTCAGCGCTTGGGTATTGTTTAAATTTAATGAATTCATATTGGTACTTGAGATTTTCGTTTTTGCAAATTAATTTTTGCTAGTTTGGAACGTTAATTTTGGAGCATCGCACAGGATTTACTTCTGGCTCCATAATCTTTTATCTACTTCCAGTTTCTCAAGCTGCATTGTCTTTGTAATAATCTTTGTAATGAAAGGTAAAATATCGGTTATATTTCTATTATTTTTTTTTAGAATTATTTAGATTTAAAGGTAAAATATCGGATATACTTTCTATTATTTAGAAAGTAATAAAATCCCCCCATTTTGACAATGAACAAACGACCTGATAGCAACAGAAAAGCTCAGTGTGTTCCGCAGATTTCCGGACGTAGAAGCCAGCAGAATAAATGAACATTATTAATTCTGTCAAACAGCTGGAGAAAATGCAGCTAGAGTAGCGTGTTCTAGTATAGTTAATAGGATCTCATAAGAACAAGTTTTGATTGCTCAATGTGTAAATCTGTTACAACGGATGGTTCTACAACTGTGCAAGGCTTCTGGAAGGGTGCAGTCAAAAGGATATATCGACTATCTGTAGAATAAACAAGAATTGATAGCATTCGCCATCGCGAAGCGTTAGTTGCAAAGAAACGTAAACGTCATGTAGCTGAAGTGGGAATTTAAGAAAATTAATGTTTTACGGGAAGTTTCTGAAATTGTAAATTCGTTTTGAAAAGTAGCGACACAATAGAAAGATCAGTCTAAATTTATAAGGAATGACCTTCACGAACAATTAACTTCTGCATTCCGAAGCGAGGTGGATGCAAAGTTCCAGAAAAAAACGGAGAGCTTTTTCACTGAACAACCAAAGTAAAGGAAAAGCAGCTACTGCACTTTTTGTGAAATATCCTGGATTACAAAAATGGCGTCGGTTGTTGATTTAATTATTTGAACCAAGCAAACGGTTGTCCAGGAGAAAGAATGTGATATATTTAAACCAGCTAACATATATGTGTTGAACCAACATATATGTGTTGAAATGAACATCCAAATTTAAAAAAAGAATGATTACCAAAAATTTCAGTGATTTTCCTTAACTAAACCAGTATATGAACGACTCAATTTTGGACGTTAAAGGACATTTCTTTTAAAACTACAATATCTAACCTGATTTGTGCTCACCTGGACTGACTATAGGCGATAATTTGCCAGCACAATTTCTTGGAGATAGCGACAAACGCTTGGAATCAAACTTGTTGGTTATGCAGCGTATGAGCAATAGCTGCTAAAGTTTCAGATAAGTACGTTATTGGAATAAGATAAAATCACGTACTACTGTTCTTGGCGTGATTACAAGTTGTTTGAAGTTCATATAGAAACTTTGAAGGAAATTATATTGCTGTCTTAATTCATATGCCTGCAACTTATGTAAAGAAGGGGTTTCTTGGCTTGTAGAAATCAAATCGAAAAGGAAAACTTCGTACTTGAAAATGATTTTTTAATGTCGGAAGCAATCGAAAAGTAACTAACTCCACATTAGGGCCAAAAACATGGAGGAACAAAGAAGCCAATAATGTCATGCTCTTCTTCAACTTTTTGTTCGTTAATGATTACTTATGAGAAACTCGTTCAAAAATGCCATAATGCATTTTTCTTTCAACTGATGTTAAAACTCTTTTTTCGTGTAATGTACCACATAAAGCATCTTCTACTGCACATGGGCTAGGAGGTCAGTCAGAAGTTACTTAGAAATTTTTGAAATATTAAGATATAAAGAAAAAGCATTAACGGAAATCTTCCTGAATCTTACCGCACATGTACAACGACCCCATCGCATTGGTTGTAGTCACGGCCGCGCGTAAAACTGGTCCAGGTTCTGCAATCACGCCACCTTGTGGTTTGCTAGTGTCGGTGGACGCTTTTGCTCTTTCCGTCGGCGCACCCACAATTACTCTACAATACAGAAGTAAATAACAGTTTTTTCTCATGAGCTTGTTGACGATATCTTTTCACACATGATTTCATACACACCGCCGTTGCAAAAGTGTTATCAAGGACGGCTGACATGCGCTGAAAGTTTCATTTCATACAGTTGCAAAAGGATTTCAATTTGTAAGGCTTACACGTCTAGAAAATCTCTACAAAAACCTGAAGATTTTTGCAAACTTTCTTGCAATAGACTTCCAAAATAATCTAGATTTTCTTCGCTGGATATATATACAAAAGCGTTTCTTCACTCGCGATAAAGCTTTGTACACACCCTAATAAAAATGTGACTGAATTTGCGTAACCTTTTGACCTCCAAAAAATGTGATTTCAGAGTCCATGCTCCCCAACCTGATCAAACAACAATTTGCTTATATGAAGTAAAAATGTTTGGCGACACTCCTCACTGGATTGCTGCCGACCAGATCTGTTCGTCAGCATGGGCGTCGGAAGGATTTTTTCCAGGAGGGGAACTAGGGGATTTTTGCAAAATTTTTCCGGGGGGCCAAAATTGGCGAAATTTGATTTTTCCCACTCGAAATTAAGAAAACAACCTTTTTTGCTGAAATTTTCAAAACCCAGGGGGGCTTGGCGCCCCGCCCCCTCTTCCGACGACAGTGCATAAAGTTGCTTGGCAATTTAACAATTTAACACAGTGCATGAACTTGCTTGGCAATTTAACAATTTGGCATACAGTTCTGGACTGATGCTTGGCAGGGTCATTTCCACAATTGCTTTTAGGTCACTATTAGTTCGAATCGGTGATCTAAATACAATTTTATTTCAGCTGGTTCGCTGCCAAACTCCAATGTGTAGCCTCTTCTGTAGGTTTGAGCAATGGCACATTTTGGGCTGTCTTCTCTTTGCATTTCATCAATGAGTTTGATGTAACATTCATAATATTCTCTTGGGCTTCTAGGAAGGCTTTCAGCCGCGACTGCTTCCTTCGCTTTCACCACTAACTGCCCCGTACCTTCGAAAGCATTAACAATCTCACGAACTTGGGGAAGGTTTTTTGCATAGTATTCTGCTGCCTTCAGCCAAGTTCCCCACCTAGTGACTGCGGGTTGCGGGCTAGTGTTGATTGCTGAAAACTTTGCTCTTCGATCTTTGTTTTTCACCACTGAGGCTTTCACTGCAGTAATTAGCTTGCCAACATCCTCATAGTTGGCACGGATTCGTTAAGCCCCACTATGCAAACCATGAGCCACGCATGTCATGTGAAAGAGCCTCGGATAGATTTGTTTAACAACAAGACCAGCTGCTGTCATGTACCTAGCAGCATCTGTGAGCTATAAAACAAAGTTGTGCCTGTCTTTTTGAAGGGTGCGAATTGCATCATCTATGGCATGTACAACGGTGTGTTCATTTGGTGAAGCATCAAGAGTCTTGCAATGCAACAGGTAAGTTGTTTCTGGCTGTTGTATATCTCCGACTAGGAAGGGAGTTTACATATTTGCACCCTGAAATATCAGCTTCATCAATGACCATCAAAATGACCTTCTCTGAGAGAATACCGCAAATTCTATTAACTTCACATTTCCCCATATCATCAACTCGCTTTCGGCACGCTGAGTCCGACGGAGCTTTTTGACCAATATAATTAAATAGGGCCTGCAGGCCAGGATTGTTAAGTTTGTCGAAGGGAATATCTGCTGAAAGGAAACCAGCTGTCACTTTGCCAACATAATCGTTCCAGGTGCAACTACTTGTTGGTATACTTAATGGCTGTTGTCGGTGCTGTGATGTTGACGTCAGGGATCTTTGGTGCTTCATACTCTCACGATGTTTGTCTACTGAAGATTTCCTGTCATGCCACACAATTGTAGAGCATAGTGTACAGAACAGTTCTCCACGAGAAGTGACCATGAATTCCGCGGGTTAGTGTGCTGCGTGGGATCGCAACTTCGAAAGAGACGATTGCGCTTCTTTTGGCATCTTCAATAATTTTTCACAAATTATATTATATGATATTGATGCAACACTTGATTTTCTAAACAATATATCTAAAATCATAAAGTTATTCTTGTGTATTATCAATAACTTGCAGGGAGCTACTTAAGGTACCGGCAGCCGAAAGTCAATTGTACTGACTGCTCTATTCTCTTTGCAGAAACTAACATTCCGCAACACAGGCTGAATTCTCTGAAACGGAACCACATAATTATGTGATTCAACAATGCCTGCTATTACTAGACAACAGTAAAATTTTTAGGTGTATTCCCTCAACATTACGCTAAACGTGAGGTTATATAGGCCTACTACACTCTCTGTGACCAAGTAAAAATGCATCTTTGCGTATAGCTGCTTTCCTTCGTAATGTCATGGAAACCATCTACAGTTTATAGCCGCTTCTCGTAAAGAAGTGGTTAACTAACTATGCTGTCTCAACAGAATTTGACTGCGAAAGACTTGACAAAACCTATTTTCGTTTCCGCGGACTTGGCCAAAAGCCAAGATTTTCCGAACTTCCACCTCTACTTATGTTCGGGCACTGTCGCACTTGGCTCATGGCTGGGGTTGTAAAATTTCTAGCTTGCAAATCAACTGTTTCGTCATAGATAACATTGAGGCGTAGCTAATCCGTCATATAGCTCTTTTTCATACAATCAAAGAGAATAGAACTCAACTGAAATAGTGTAATTTAAAAAAAATACTACAAACCTCTTACATTTTGCGCAACGCTTGATAAAAATTACAGTAAAAAGCTGCACGTAAAAATAAAAAAAGTTACAAAAATTTGCAATAAAAATTCCTGGAAACAGCTAAAAACATTGAACTGCATATATTTTGAGTATTTAGGAAGCTGTTGAAAGCTGTTAAAAAGTTGCAAAAGTTGCAAAAACTTGCCCTGATCATAAAATTACCATTGATCTGTTTTCACTGAAAACTCCAACAGGATGACATCACAGACAGTAGACACACGAGGCATTGAAACTAACAAACTATGTTGCTATTTTCCTGAAGGTATCTGATTTAAAGACTAAATTTATTGGCTTTACTGCACAATAGTTTTTGGCGTCAGTTTTGTATGTCAGAAAAATACGAGATTGATGACATTTTTATGTTACAGTAAAGTGCTATGAAGCTTCATTCAAAAGTATGTGAGAAAAAGTTAAAACATTTTATAACTAAGACTTCAAATTTATTTCGTTCCAACCGAAGTTGATGTGTAGCGATCGATGATATGAAGAGATGCGGAAGAAGGATTCCGTTCAAAAGTTTAAAAGAGAAAATAAGCATGTAAGAAATTCTAAAGGGTAACTCTTACAAACCAAGATCATTGGTGGTAGCAGTTGTTTTCAAAGTAGCCAAGGGTCGCTCTGGCAACTCGCTATAACGAACTTTTTAACAGAGAAAGTGTTAGGCAACAAGCGATTATATCATGAATGATATCAACGTAGTACATATTCGGCCAAACAGAAGAGCTAAAACATTGACGTAGTGGTGCATGTCTCGGTACAGGCAGATTTCAAAACCTTTCACAAGCCAAGTACAGTTTTCTGCACAAACTTTTGAGACAAGCCATTATGGTCATATGATTTGTCGAAAATAAAACCAAACTATTTATATGAATCTTCCTGTAATAACAAGGTGCTATATTCAAAAAAGGTGGATATAGTGTTTTGCTCACTTATAAGTAACGCTTTAGTTAAAGATGCCCGAAAAAACTTCCCTAATAAGCTTGGTCCACAGGGTAGAGGCATTACATACGTCGCAGCAGTTGACTCGCGGCAAAACCAACGACACAAAGGACTACACCGCAACATTCGGTCTTTTTACAGGAGCGTTTGACGCAGGTGAAACGCGACAAAATTAAAGTTAAAATCGCAACTGGAATCAGTCATGCTTATGAAGCAAACAGATTCGAACTTACCTTAAGACGCTGTTCTCAGAATGTAGATTTTCCAGTTTCACTTGGAGATTAAAACCGAAGAAGGAATTGCCTTCCAATCTTTGCGGATATCCGTTCTTAGCAGAATTTTGATACCGACGGAAATACCTTTCCGTCGAATGGCTCACCGCAACATTAAATCCTTTTACTGACCTCAAGAGGAAAAATGCCAACACATGCAACCGCAGAAAACTTTGCATTTCTCCTTGTGATTTCAATTTTCCTACTTATTGTATTAGAACGGCTGGATTTGCCAGATCAGTTGCAAACAAAAGCAATAATTACGATTAAAAAACATTTCTACCTATGTTTTAATATTTGCAAAACTTAACGTTCTTAACCCATTGTGTTGATTTCCTCTTTTTGATGAAACACGACGCAAAAGGTTTACAGATCGCATTATTTTTTAAATTAGCGAATTCTTTGTCACGGCCTCGTGTTTCTGTGGGGTACTACTACAAAACGAAAATTTATTTCGTTCCGGATGTCTTAGTCTGACCTCATATAACATGAATATAATTTACATGATGTTTTGCTTTGAAGAAAGATATATCAGCCCTGATTGAAGGTTAGCAGAATCGATGAAACATGAAATTCAGAATCATTTGCTTGACCCTCGTTTTACAAAGCCACGGACTTAATTTTGAAGCAGTGTCTTTGTGTTTTTTGATTCTGTCTTTTCGCCTTATAAACCGCTTTCATCTGTGTAGTTCTGCTGGTTACGGATAAGAAAATTGTGAGCCAAGCAAAAGATTAGTGGCGCAGCCACAAAAAAGGGCAGAGTCAATCGCAAGCACGTAAAATATTGCGAAGTAAACAATTTGAACATGTAAAAAGTTACGTTGTATTTGATAACAGGATTCCTTCTGCACATGTGTTACGAAGATGAAGTGGTAAGTTTCTCCATGCATATGCGGATGTGGAAACGATTTAGTAAAGTTTAATTGCATGTAGCTGTATTTAAAGCAATGTAAATTTAATTTGGGAACGGCGTTCTGCTCCATACTTTTGTGACGCCCACTGACACAACCTTTACGAATTCATTTTGTTTAGGTCTGCTCAATGAAATATTTACTGGACGCAATGATACTGTAACTAAAAATACGAAACCAGTACATGTCCACAAAATTTTACTGGCTTGTATAAATTCATACGAAAACGAAAAGAAAACTTGTGCATTTGAAATCATCCATTCCATGCGAAAACAATCTACCTCTGCATTTATACCATTGCCAAAACAGGTAATGCTTTACACGAAATCAATCACTGAATCAGAAAATATTTATCTGAAAAAATTTCATTTCGTTCTAATTTAAGGGCTTCATGTCTTTTTCCATGAAGCAAAACAGTAATATTACCCTCTTAGGGCGTGAATTGAGTATATGTTCCGTTTTCCATTTTGAAATGCTGCTGCAAATATTGTTAGAATGCACGGTCCATTAAACGCTAAATTCGGGTGATGCTTTCAGATCATGACCAACTAAGTAGGTTACAAACGTATGATCGACATAATATAGCAAATCCCTGGTCAACCTTGCCTTGTCTGAATGTTTTAACTATCTTAGATAATGATCATGCTGTCATATATCTGTTCCTCGCTCTATACGCCCAAGCTTTCATAAACTACCGTCTACCTTCAGGTTTCGTTTATGCAGTTGCCTGGTGCTGTTTCTTTATGTGACTCATTTACCAAACGCCTGATCACAAAACGGGAAAAAAGAGGCTGTTTTCCTGTGATGATACTGATTGGACGTTCTTCAAAAAGATGTGTTTGGGGCTGCTGATGACATTCATCTTAAGTTCTTAACGCACGAGTAGAGCTAACGCTGCGCTCAGCAATAATGTATCAATGGACTCCGTTTTGACAGTTCTATGCGTTTTGATTTGCGTTTCCTGCTTGGGAGCATTCATTCAATTGGCGGTCAGAGTAGGTGGAAGCGTATGTTTCAGCGGATGAAAGCGAACCTTGCGGATGAATGAGAGTGCAGTCGCATCAGAAAAAACAAAAAATAATCTACGGTTTGCCAAGCAAAAAAATAATAAGTATTTTGCAATGCCTATCGGTATCTTATCAAAATTTTGGCCATTGTCGTATTTATGCTATATGGAAAATATCGTACACGGCATGTACGCTACACTCAGATTAATTCATTAAACTTGTTAAAATTTCTTTCTGAAATTATAAAAAATCAGTTTCGTTGAGCGGTTGATTGTTGGGAATTATTCTGTCTTCGACTTAGGAGCTTTCTATATGCACACATTGCCAGATAGAGTCGACTTATAAAAGATTCCTAGCACCTTGCCTCATCATTTCTATTTATGATCCATACCAATAAAAACAGGCTTTACTTGAAACAAACAAGTCAATGAACTTCTTAAAATTTTATTTGTGTGACGGCCAACTGGCATCAATAAAATGCATAATGCAAATAGCGCTTGGCCAAGTGGCCTCGTAAAATGTTACCGCCCGTCAGAACTTTCTGCTTCGATTACATCACAGTTCAAAATCAAACTGATGCCAGAATGAAAAGTACAGGGATTCGAAGCAGATTAACTGAAGAGGGTCCGTTGATCGAAGATAACGTTGTTAGAAGAGAGTGCAATTCACACTGGGGCACGTACGTTCGCGGCTTAGTTTGCGTCACAGATCATTCGTCATGCGCAATATCTTCATGTCACTAAGCTTTCGCTGCGGTTAACACAAGTTCATAACGTTCAAAACATCTGGAATCAACGCTGAACGGATTGTTTTGCATACTTGTATTATTTCAAGAATAAATGTTAATCTTTGCGGCCTCTGTGTGTAGATGCAACGTCAGAACGCTTGCACTCTTTCTTGGACTAACATCCATGGTATTTAAGATGTTTAAAAACTAGGGGAACAGCACAAAATCAATAAAAGCCTTGCTTGCAAAACAAAACTTCATTGCTCAAAAGAGATATTGTTTAAATCAGATCAGCAAACATTCATCGCAAGCCAGGTTAAATATGGGTGGGCGGAAACAATACTTGCAATGGCGTCAAATAACGATGTAAAGAGTATAGTGGAAGCAGTACCTTTTTGAAAGAAGATGAAAAACCTGCTTGGCATTGAGAAAGTCCAGTGTGATTGACGCCTCCATGCGCAATGCCTGTAAGTAGTGAAACTAGTTGTAATTTGAACATGCTTCCTGGTGCATTTTGCACTAGGTTCTAGTTCTACCCACCAGCTTGAGTTCGATCTTGCTCTCGACCCGGTCAACCAATTCAACACCTGATTCGGCATTCTAACTATTATTAAAAAGCAAAACGATTTGCATAACTCGTGAGGTGTACAAAAGTTTTAATTAGATCTTGCGACAAACTTCATTCGTGCCTCTGATTCATTATATTACCATATAGGAATCTATATATATGAATAAGGTTACAGGACTGATGATATGTGGTGTTACGGGAACTCGATTTCCTATTAAAAATTTGCTGATTGATCCAAACTCTTCACCAGTGTGAAGACTGGTTGCTTTGTATCTGCTTATTAACTGAGTCATATGAAACAATAAATCTCTATCTCTCTCTTGCTGGAATGCAACCTAATGCAACCACGTTCATTGCTCCGCTGTCAGGTTCTTTACAAAAAAACTTCTGTTTGCCCTAGAACGTTTTTTGTTGGTGTAGTGTGTGCTTCTTATCCACCCTGCTAAGCCGATTGTTTACTTTATATCGATCGGTTTACTTTCTTTTAGCTTGCTGCGTTACTGTGCTTACCTGAAGATATATTGAATTAAAGCCTTAGTTATTCTATGAGAAAATTTGTTGTTGCTGAGGGCCAGATCAGTTAAATTCATTGCATAACAATGAGTAATTTTCTCAATCGAAAGACGTTGAAACATGGCAGAATGAGCCTGCTGCAGCATCCAGATAGTGACTTGCAACTTTTGTAAGATTCCTGCAAACGGCACAAGCAAGCCAAGAGGTTAACAACTCTTGTGTCGAGGTAAACAAAAAAGGACTGTTTCTTAATTTTTTGTCTCCTTATGTTGAAGACTGCGAGACTTTGGAGGCCTTAGTTGGACTAAAGCGTGTGTACGTAAAAAGAAAAAAACAAAGTCTTCTTCTTCATTGTTTGAGCGAGTACTAATCCACTGCCAGGCCCCACTCGACCTCGGGAGAGGTGTTGAGCAGCCATTCGATTGTCTCGTCATTCAGAACTGTCAGGTCATCTGTTCCATGGGGAGGTCTATGGATTGGACAGTGAAGGACAACTTGGTCAACGGTTTGTTTCTCGGGGCCACACTCAAAAGCCGCAGAAAGGGTCACCAGCCATTTGTGTAGGCAGGAGCGGAAACTTCCGACACCAGTGCGGAGATGGTCCACGCTGTCCTTGGCAGAGTCTTCTAGGAGGGTGGATGCCGATGCCGGGGATGAAAGTACGGAGTGAGTCTCGTAGTGGTCACCAACCGCTCCGATTTCCATCGGTGATCCCCCCAGAGCGACGCACTTCTGCTGTTGTCCTCAGATGAACGCATCAGTTGTGCGGCGGGTGCAAATGGGTGTGTCGATTGGCGATGCCATGCATTCCCACCCG
>JGI24021J15306_10007827_pt1 | contig 13063 bp, 8 predicted proteins | sample Ectturendosymbi1_FD_15306 | JGI IMG/M metagenome (IMG submission 15306) | reverse complement strand
CTATGCACAGAAGATGATAACAGTTGTTATCGAAACGTTTGCAAGATGTCAGTTGTATCGTTTGCTTTGGCCGTAGTATTTATTATAACATTAAAGTATTAACAAGGTTTTAAGACAGTCACAATATTGTTGATATGTTACAACGTAAGGTGTACTTGGCATTTGTACCAAAGGGCCGCAACGTCAAATTTCAGACATTCACTTTATAATTTTGTGACCTCCGTGAAGATTTTTTTGATTATTTCTTTTTTGTCCAACTACTTCCTTTCATGATCATCTACGGAGGGTCAAAGTTGCACATAAAAATTGCGAACAAGTACGAACAATCCACAAACGAAAACCCACAACAACCACACAAACCCCACGTGCGACGAGACTGGACAAAAGGTAAACGGTCAGACACATGGCCGCAACCAGCTGGCTGGTATTTTCGGGGGGGGGCAAAACGATTGTAACTTACTGTTGCACCTAACAACTTCGGGGTTGCCCCCCTGGTTGCGTGCCTGGTTACACATTGTGATGGAACAAGAACGCTTGCTTGCCTCATCTCGTCCTCACGACATACAAAAGTGAGTCCGTGCTGTTGCATTTCAGGCAAGAGGATATTAGCCCGAATGTGGTTGTGACGAGTTTAGATCAGTGGCTGTGAGAAACTGATTCTTGCGCAAATAACAGCTGTGAAGCTCCCACAGATTTACGAAGTAGCGGCCCATTCTTATTTTACGAAATTTCTTCGATTGCCACTAGTGTTCGAAAAATAGGCACGACACAAAGCTTACATGTCTTCAAGGCAGGCCTGTGATAAAAATTGCAAAGCCTTCCTTTAATACAAGATGTTACTTTATCAAAAATGGATACATCTTTTTGAACCACCCTGAAATCGCTTTTTCCCTTACAAACTTATCTTTGCTCTTGCCTTCTTTTAAAGCAGACTTTATCTCCTCAACTTCCGAATCAATCATCGTTATGACTTAAAAGACTTCTTTGCTGTCCAAATGATCTATAGCCAAAGTTCATTCTGCGACAATTTCAAATCTGTTGAACGGTAAGTCTGATTCCAAGTCTAACTACCCTTTTTTAGGAAAATGTCTATCACAACGCTCAGATCTGCATTTTTCAGTCTACGTATATGCAGAGCACTGTTCTTACGATCACCACTGCGTGCTGTCAATGTTTAGTCACTGGCTAGTAGTGATTCACAACCACTATTACGGTTGTCAAAATGATTTACAGTACTGTAAAATTACAAAAATTCACGCCAGAAAGTGGGCAACGGGCATTCCCCAAATTTTGTCTCTGTGCTGACTGAAATTGGAGATCAACTCATGATTTACATTGAGCTGGAAACATCTTAATGCAAATATGAATACTTCCAATTTGAGCAGTTTGTACCTTCTAATTTGATACCCGGGGCTTAAAATAAATATAAAACGAAACCATTCCTGATCCGGTTTTTCAGCGAAATTTGAGATCCGGTCCTGATTCTGTACACATGTCTGGTGTTTAAGACTAGACAAGCTGAACGTCCAATTGTTTCAGTGTTGGCATTGCAGGAAATTATACTTGGACAAGCATTAAAAGTTTGCTTGTTAAGTCAACGTACCGCTGAATACCTCACCTATTGTGTGCTGAGGTTACACATGAGTGCACATTCGCTTTGCCATCACTCGCTGGAACGTTAGCTCATTTCGATGTCGTTGTTTTTTTTAATTTTAACAATTATGTAAAAAAATTTAGACGATAAAGGTCATTCATTTAAAACGAAATTGGTCCAAATACGTCGATCTCTTACACTGACGAGCGAACTCGAAATAATTTGATTGTAGGTAAAATCTTCAAACATTCCAAGAATTTTAACAAGCCAGCTACTCAACAACTCTGTCGGTCTGTCGGTAACAGTCTTAGATACTTGAAACAATTAAACTGCAATCATACACAAGCGCGAAACAATACTTGTCGCTCTTGTCAAACATAATCAGAAATGATCGAAGCAGAAAATTTCACTTTTCGAGGAAATCTAGATAAAATATAAATTAAACCGCCTTTTACTTCGACTTTGAACTATTGAATTACTGCTGTCGAAGGAGTGTGAAAGACGCATCAAACACTGGAAAAAGCAGAAATACACGATTTGGTGAAAGACAAAGGGACAATAGCAAGCAATGAATAAAGTCAGAAAAACGGTAAACAATAAATTCTATTATGTGGAATTTAGCAAAGAAAGAGATATTACCTTCAGTTTAGGTATCCTGAAATTAGTTATCCTAAACATTTTTATCCGTTCTGCAGTAACATGCTTTTAAAGCCATGCTTCAGTCGCGGTTTACTGGTGGTCTGGTCGCTTGTGCTTCCTGTCTGCTGCTCTGCAGTTTTCTGTCTTGCGACACCCGCAAGGGCGCTTTGTGTTTGCCAGCGAGGTTGCGCAGACCCATATTACTTATCTCAATGCCTGAAGCCTGCGGCTGTCCAGTTGTGTTTTTCCAGAAGGCGATGTATCGGATGCGAATCCATGTTATAGGTTTTAGTCACTTTGCAAACAAACGCTTTAACAGTTGAGATGCAATCGTGAAATCGTAGTATTTGAACACTCGGACGCCTTTGGTCATTCCGGAAGTTTTCCCTCATTTGCCTAAGTACGAAAAATTCCAATTGTTTGTAATCGAAATCTGAGCACACACGTAAACACAGCTGTTGTTGTTGAGTCATATTTGTTACATTCCGGTTCTTGTTAAACCTGTGACAATACCTTCCTGGTGTGGATAAAGAAGCATTTGGTTTCAGTGTGTAGTCAACGAGATGAAAGTTCGTCAAGGTCTGCAAACAACTTCAGTCTCTCAAGTAACATGAATTTTTTCTACGTTGTTTTTTTCATTGTCAATTTTCGTATAGCACGTATGCATGTTTTAAGAAACTAAGACTTGTTGTTGATTGAATTTTATTCCTTTTTACTCACATATTTGTGAAAAAAATGTGCTAAGCCACATCACGCAGCAATGGATTGTCGATTTTAATTTTGCTAATTTTGACTGATGACAATTTTTTAAAGTTAATCCTTATTGGCCACACGTTTCACGAAATTGGCTTTTGTGCCTAAACAGTGTCAAAACAGGCTTGTGCAACTTGATAAAACATTCCAAGGACATGATTGTGAATGGTATCAAATCTCTCAAGTGACTTGTTCGACTTTCGAATCAGTGTGAAAAAGTACATGAAGCTTTTTACGCAGAAAAGTTCAACTAACCTTACTTTTGCCCTGAAAGTGTAGAAGCAAAGGTTGTCAGTGAGTTACTGCAACAGATGACACATACTCCAGGCCTGTAGCCAGGTTTTAAGGTTTGGGGGGTCAAAAATAAATTTTTAGGGGAGATATTTCTGTTTTCATGATACGTTTTTATAAAAAAAACTTCTGGACACAACAAAATTTGGGGGTAACAAAAAATTAGGAGGGCATTGCCCCGAATGACTGGCTTACTCCTTCGGAAGCTTTTCGCAACAACCAAAAATTCAGGTAAATATAACATAAACTTCACTTGCTCCGATATTTCGAGAGCATGAAAGGCTTTGCAACCTATGCTTAGTCGCGCTATTGGCGCGTTTGTTTGCAGACATCGATCAGCTCCTCAGTGAGTTTCTTCTTGTTGCTCGCTATTTGTTTCTTCAGCATTTCTTTCAGCACCATCACTTTTTCTCCACGGGCACGTAATTTCCTGGATTACGCTTCTGAACGCAACTAGGCAAGCTGCAACCTAGAATGCAAAAATGCAAAGGAAAACTCGTTAACAACGAACAGCGTGTAAATCATTCGCTCGGGCTTTGTGTGCTTTGATCTTGCAAGAGTGCATACGAGCAGGCAAATTTTTGAGGGTGCGAAGGAATTTTGCCCGAATATCCCCATAGTTGCCTGAAAAATATTTGTGCGCCCAATATTCACCCTACAAATTTTTCTCTCAAAAACATGAAGACCAGAAAAAAGGTCTTCATATTAGGAATACAGTGAGCAAAGGAGGCACGGATCTCTCCAATACAAAACAAAATTACAAAAGTGTTGATGGTGTTGCCTCCCAGAAAAAAAGAGGTCTTCAATTTATCTCATCGGTCGCCATTTTTTGGGGAAAAAAGTAAAATTCATACGGATTTGAACATTCAACCTCGTTTGAAAGTCTCGAAACATCTGGTCCCGAATTTTCAGGAATTTTTCCCGGGTTTTCGACAAATAAAAACTTTTGGAGGTGCATTTGCGCCCCCTTCACCCCCAACTCCTACACCACTACAAGAGTACGAGTGTGCGTGAACCATCATAAAAAGACTGAATCACTCTGGCTAAGTCTAAAAGACCAGCAATTAGTAAATTGCCGTCAGTGACTACAAATGTTCTTCCGACAAAACATTTTCAACTTAATCTCAGCACTAGTCCTCACACATGGACAACGTTGGATTGTTAGTGATAAACAACGCCGTCTCTCTTAAACCCAAGTCCCACGAAAACCACGTTTCATGCAGAGCTTTGCAATCCTATATCTCGCCAGGCGATTGAGCTAGAGAGCTATTCAAACTCTCTACGGATTCAGCAAGTCTTGTAGTCGAAATCGAAAAAAAACATTTTTCGTTTTCGGTGGGGGGTTTTCGGGGGGGAACGCCACAAGTGGGGGTGTTTTTGGCTATCTTTACCTGGCCCTGGGCCCAACCCATTGGGCCATTATTATGGCTCAAGATTTTTTCGGAAACTAGGCCAACATCCGCGTCTCTAGAGCCCTTGAATGACTTTCTAGCATATCTGTAGCCGAAATTATGGACAAAATACCAAAAATTGGTGAAAATTTCAGCACTCACAAACCCCAGTATGGGGTGGAAAACATCCCTTTTCTAAATGGCCATCACTCGCCAGCGGATCGAGCTAGAGAACTGTTCAAATTCCCTCTGAATGGGGAAAGAGTTGTAGTTTAGGTTGAAAAAAAAACTTTTCGCCGTGCGATTTCGCCCTTTCTGGCTTTCTTTACAAAACCACAGGTTGTTTTGACATGTTTCTCCAAACAATCCGTGACGTCAACGGCCCGTGGGAATGCGTGAATCGAATTCCTGACATATTTGGAATATTTTTGGCATAACTTTTAAACCAGAAACGCTAGAAACTTGATCAAGGGCTCTAAAAACGCGCATTTTAGCCTAGAATCCAAAAATACTGCGAGCCACAATATTGGCGCGTGGGATCAGATGATGACGTCATATAATTAACCAAAAAACAGGCCCCATCATGAGCCAATTGGCCCAAAACCCCCCATCCAAATTAAAAAAATGTTTTTTTTATTCTAAACTACACGAAGCCACTAGTCGTTACAGGGTTTGAACAGCTCTCTATCTCTATCTGCTGCCGAGTAATGGCCGGCCAAAGTTTGGCCTGAAAGGGCAAATTATGCTTTTTCTGAAATGTTAGGAATTAGGCCCAAACTGGGTTTTTGGTCCATATTTGTGACCACAGATGTGCTAGCAAGTCAATCAAGGGCTCTATAGACGCGGATTTTCACCTAGTTTTCAACAAAACTTTGAGCCAAAAAAATGGGTCACTGGGTTGGGGCCCAGGGTCGCCAAAGGTGGCCTACTTTTCCAAAACATGTCCTTTTGTGAAGTCACCTCCAGAAAACCCCCACCGAAACCAAAAATTATTTTTTTTCGATTTTGACTACATGACTTGCTGAATCCGCAGAAGGTTTGAACAGCTCTCTAGCTCAATTGCCTGGCGAGTTATAGGATTGCAAAGTTTTACAAGAAAAGTGGCGCACGCGGGACTTACAGGGTTTTAAACAGCATCTTTTGGAGATAACATCAGGAAAACCGGTGAGCTGGAAAATAGCGATCTTTTCAATTAGTAATTTCACAGTAGTCAGTAAAACTAACAATACGATCCTATTTTGCCGAACTGTATAATGCAAACCTAAGCGCTGCAGTCGGATTTTGTCTGAAAAGAAACGTTTTTGTAGCGAGTTTATAATCGATACGCAACATGTTTTAGGAATGTAGAACGACAGGCTATCTGGTACACAGTGAACAACCGAACAGAGCTGAATCGGCTGCTGCAATAAGATGTAGTGAATCTAGAAAGAGCCACATAAACAGAAAAATGCAACAAAGTAAAGTGACACACGGCAGAAGCAGTAATGCATCGAAGTGGTTGGCAGGACTTGTTTTGACGTTGAAAAAAGATATATTTTCCGTAGCAATTATTTGCATCTTATAAAAGACGTTTTTCACAACGACAGGCTATCCGTAAACGTTCTTATTGCGGAGGGTGACATATTTGCTCTTGGAAACTTAAGTAAACCAGTTGTTTTCTTGCTATAAAAATGTCGCAAAAATTGTCACAATCACCTGCAAAATTCATGACTTGAAGGACGTACAGATGAAATCAGGTCGCATGATTTTTTCTGAAAATTGTGTAACTTCTCTGCGCATTTTTTACATGAACAACTTACCAACAAACGTTTATGACTTATTTTAAAATCTTAAACTTTGCATTCGCACACACTTCCATCAACATACCACTCCAAGGATAGACATTGACCAAGTTATAAAGTAACTGTTGTCCATTGCTTGAGTGCACGGCAGAAAATACTGGCCGCAAGGGGCGCTCTCGTAGCCTGATGAAGTCCAGTCCATCGGTCCATTTGCTCCGCAGCATCGCATCTGCAACACAATTAGCTGGAGTTCTGGGTCGGTAGACTTGGCAAAATTAAATGATTATGTGAATTGGGAAATATTAAAGTTTTTTATGCAAAACTTTATTTTGCTTAGATTTCTTATTCATTAGGTTTTGCTTAATACAATAGTAAACAATAAGTTGCTTGATAGTAAGATACATAAACCAGTCGGAATGGCACGTTACTTCCCCCCAAAGACATTTAGTGTTTCATATATCTATCAACATGTTTTGTGAAAATATCAGAAAATCGAAAAAAACTGCGTGGGTGCCCGTGACGCGTGCTTTGCTTGGTCAAACGGTGCTTACCCTGCTTTGCGTAACGTTCCACCTTGCTGCATTTACCGAATTGTTGGAAGCCTCTTGAATGCTTTGTACAAGTGAACTGATGACCCTCGTTCTTGAATATGCGTAAAGCAGTGCCGTAGTTACAGTAGTTGTGATCAGCGTTGCAGACGAACAAATAATCACCTGGTAAGAAAAACACGTTTGTGACGAACGACGAACATGGTTTCGAACAACCAGTTGCTTTTGATTTTCATCTTCGATATCTAGAATTTGGATCCGTGAATAAAGCACAAAGAAACATTAAAAAAAGAGACGCGTGAACGATACGCGTGACAGCGATTGACAGTTGACACATTCCCAACGCACGAATATAACTATCGCACAGTATGCAATGCCAGTTATAAAAGATGTAAAACTGAGGCTCAAGCGTGTTTGTAGGAGTGTAGTAGAAAAACACGCTTCATTGGAGTGGCCAAATGTCACGAACATGTGATGCGAAGTTTGCACACCACTGCATCACTTTAATGAATCACCTGCAACCAAAGAAGTATTTTCTGCTGCTCTAAACCTATATAGTGCGGTCACATATCAAAGGTTCTAATTCTGATCAAGAGACTAGACAGTGAAATGTGATCACTAGGGCAACCAATTTTTAACCCAGAAGCATATCCATTCACTGTCTGCTTCGAAATTAAAAAAAAAATGGTTGTTACACTTCGAGGATGATATATTGACAAGTAGATTAATAACTGCACTAGAGTCAAACCTGAGAAAATCATAAAATTGAAACACTACTGTATATGCAGAAAGGATTGAGTATTTACCCTGTAAGGCCACGCTTCTTGCCTTACGACGCTTATCCTACATAGTAGTATTCAATCGTCCAGTAGTGGGCAAAAGAACATTATTACGCCAAAAATCCCAGGAAACCCACCATTATTGCAGAAACTTGCAACAGCATATAAATATTATCTCCTGCTGTAGTTTCAATAAAATATCGATGAAGAGAAAAAAACTGTGCTGGAAGAAAAGTTTGACCCAATGATAAATGTTGACCTAATGATGAATAATGATTTTTTTGACCTAATAACTTGGGATTCCCTCATGGTATGAGCGTAAAATTTGGTTTATGGACGTTTCACCAACTATAAAAAGGCAGAAAATGTTTGACGTTATTGACGTTTGGTTGCCCTAGCGATTACAACACCACAGCTAGACGTCACCAAGAAGCTGAATTATATCACAAGCTTGATTAAGATATTTCACTTGTAATGCAACTCCACAAAACAAGGGAAATCAGCTGTTTCCGGATTTACACGACACAGGCAAACCACACGTAGTGGTACTTCCCCGTCATAGTAAAATGTTGCTTATGTATTTCACACCAGCTTTCCTCTGGGGAGGGTCGCGGGGAAAGCATTCCTCGGTTGTCCTGATTACCTCATGATAATCAGCATGGGCGTCGAAAAGGGAGGACAGGGCTGGCCAAGACCCCCTTAATTTTGAAAATTGAAATTTTCCTATTAAATTTTTAGCAGAAAAGGTTGCCTTCTTAGTTTCGAAAGGGCAAAATAAAATTTCGCCACTTTTGGCTTCCCCTGGAAAAATGTTTGTGGTTGCCACTGGAAAAATCAACTTCGCCCTCCCGTAGAAAAAATCCTTCCGACCCCCATGGTTATCGGTAACCTCTGATTTAGTTCTACTGCTTCAACACAAAGGCGGGGTCAAGCAAGGTCGGAGATGTAATCACACCATCTGGTCCTTGGTCGACGTCTGAGTCGGTTTCCAGGGGTTGTTGCCAGCCGGAATCGCGTCGCCAATCTTTCCTGCACCATTCTGGTCACGAAACAATACACATCACGCAGAACTTCGTTTGCTCATCGATCTCCCATTTCTGCCTTCCGTCACTAATGGAAACCACCTCAAGGTCTTTCTCGACCTCCTGCAGTGTATATGCGCTTTACATCGTGCTCTGAACTGGATTTCTGGAGAGACATAATACTTCGGTTTTCAGTGCTAATTTTCATTCCAGTGTGATCGCCTGAAGCTGCAAACCGATCGAGTGCATGTTGAAAACCTGGTACAGACAATACAAAAAAAAACAAATCATTCGCAAAAAGAAAACAGGTGACTTTAGCAGCTTCCATCAGTCTGTGATATCGTTGTCGACTCTGTTGTGACTGTCCAATCCATTTCGTATTCATTATGAAGAGGAGTGGTGAAAGCACACACCCTTGTCAGAGTCCAAAATCTACGGCGAACGGATTTGACAACGATGCTGACACAAACGTGTGGAGCAGGAATCTAATGATTTGATGGCCAGCTGCTACTGGCCGTCAACACCGTATATTCCGAAAAACGTTTCGTTTGAAAACGAAAATTAGATATGTGGTGCCACGTTCATAACAAAAACCCACTGGCCATGACCCACTGCAGCTTCAGTCAACTTGAAGCATCTTGTTTCAGGTAGTGTTGCAACCTCTCCGTTGGCATTGGGTTGATTGCGTGATTCACCACGAACGGGATGTGCGTGAAGAATAACACCATCATATGTGTAGCGCGAGCAAGCAATAGTAAGAGAGATTGCGAGCATGACATCTATTGTCGCTTGCTGCTACGGTGCGAAGCTTTGCGCGCATGCCGCTCGGGATTTCCGATCGCAGCAGTAGATTGGCATACACTTTTTCAGGGAGGCTAAGGAGGGATGTCCTGGCAATTAGGGTATTTAGTCCAGTCTCCTATAATGTTCATGGATATGATCGCTCCAGTTCGCCAATTCTCAGCTGTTCTCTAAGAGTGTCAAATCATTTGAAAAACACACAAGTTAACCAATCCATTCCTTCTCTTTTTAAGGCTTTTAGGTCGGGTTTCATCACAACCTCCAAGCTTTCCAATATTTTGACAGCTACGAAGATTTCAATCGCGGTTATGGCATTCCTCCCTCAGTTACACGTCCTGAGTGTCTGGTTGTATGAGAATTACTGGACTCAAATTTCTTTGACTCTCAACATCTGCCACGGCTGCCTTCCTTGCTGCTGTCTAAAGCACTTTTATGGTCTTGGATGGATCTAACAGTATTAGACATTTCGTCGCGGAGACTCTGGACGGTTAAATAAAACTCTTTGTTGGCTTTCCAATGATTAGAATCCAGTCTATGTTCGAATATCTCCCGATATTGCATTTTAGACTCATTTACCACTTGGCCTACGGTCGTTTGCGTCTAACCATACCGCGAAGGAACCGAAGGTTCAACTTTATTTTGAAGCCAAGCCTGTAAGGAACTTTCTTTTCTCAGATGGCTCCTTTTATCTCGTGGTTCAACTAAGGGGTTACTTTTTTGCCATCCGTCGCCACAACGACTTATTTCTGTCCACATACCCGAGCAGCTGATGAAATGACAGCTGCTTTGAACCAGAACCTTCGCCAGAAAGTCTTCAATAGGGGGCTTTACGTTTGTGCAGAGCTTGACATTGAAAATTTGATAAGAACTCTACTGATTCTTAGTGTTTCACGTTTCAGTTTGGGTTTTCATGTTTCAGTTTTGGCTTGCTGCTTTGTTTTCTTGGGGGGATAAACCCACCAACCCCCTAGCGAATGGACTGCTTTGAACAGCCGACATTCTTCGGAGTTCGCTGTATATTTTGAAAGCTCTCGGAATAAGTACGATAAACTATCGCAAACGCCTTCCTTACATCCTCGTCCATTAGGCCCCTCCCACTTTGTTTGGTAGAATTTTCTATCCCTGCACCTTCGTGTAAGTCCTGTTGGTCTTTCCAGACGCAAGTTGCACACAACCTGGTTATGATCCGTCGGCAGTTCTATACCAGCTTTGACAAGAATGTCCAACACTGGTAGGTCAGCTGAAACGATGCACAAATCGGTCAATGACCTTTGGCCCGACGAATCTCTGGTAGGTCTGGAGGTCGCCACCTTTCAGCCGGATCTTACTAAGGCTTTGTAACTTGGTACTGTAGCCTTCTTGACAGGCGCACAGTATGCGGAAGAATTGCTGGAAGCATCTAGACATGAGGCATCATCCAGGCTTCTGCCTGCCGTCATGTCAATAGACAAATGTGTCACATTGCAATGTGATTCAACAAAATGAAATCTCTGCACCAGTTGTACTTTTGCAAATGTCTGTGGTGGAAAAAATGTTCATGATGCACAGCGTGTTGTTGGAGCACATTTAGAGCAAACATTTTCTGTTTTCAATCAGGTTAGTTTCTTGGCAACCTCTCGGTCTGTACGCCGTTGAATGTGCGATTCAAAACAAACGGGCTGTGCGCGATTGCGCGAAGAATACTGTAGCACCCATACGTAAGTATTGCAAACAAGCAATAATAGAGTGATCCCAGCCTGCGTGGTCTCTGTTGTTGATGCCACAGTGTGAAGCTTTGCGAACGTGGCGCTCGAGTCACTAAAAATCGTCACTCGATTCAAGTCACTAACTCGAGTCACGCCATTAATGTTATACAGCTGTACCGTTGGAGTCAAACCGGTCTAGCTTTGCGGGCAGCAGCTTTCGCCGAAACAGGCTGAACCACTGGAAAGTGTTGCTGCATGCCGTCACATAAAGATTTTGCACTGAGTCTACTGCATGAGTAGGTATGCAGCAATCACCACTCTTGAATTGGAAAGGCCTATCAGTTTTCATGTCTTTACCGAACAGGGCAGACGATACTGTGGCCTTTCTGCCTAATAATCCCCCGTAAAGACTTACTTATATAGTAAAAGTTACGTAAGAGCGTTTCCATGTCACGATTGCTTCACTTACCGTCCAGAAAATTGGAGAATCGAGCACGGCTTCTTTTTTCTCATATGGCAGCAACATCAATGACATGCAGAAAAACAGCCAAGAGAAGGGCATGGTCAAGTAATTTGTTAAGATAAATGCTGTGGCTTCAGTCGGCAGGATGGAGAATAGGAATGAAATATTATAGGTCTCTGTGATTGCTATATACGCAGGAGATGCAAGCACGAGAATCTACACATACAAAAACTTGTAAAGAAGTTTTGCCCTCATGAAACAAATTAAAAGAAAAACTCATAAAAATCGTCATATTTTACTTGTACAAATCAGAAACTGTGGTTAACCTCGTAGGTTCTTTGCACTAACAAAACTTTCTCTCACGAAAGCAGACAAGTTGTGTATCAATAAGCACATGCTCTCTTTGATTTCGTTTTCGCATGAAATATGCAGGCTTGTCCACGGGAATGGAATTCCTATGGGAATCTCATGGGAAACGTCCCATGGGATGGGACGGGACAGGCATAAATTACTATGGGATGGGAATGGGACAGATAAATATGCCCCATGGACAACCCTAGGCATTGGAAACGTCCCATGCGATGGGATAGGCTAAATTGCTATGGGATGGGAATAGGACAGATAAATATGTCCCATGGACAACCCTGGAAATATCTGTTAATAGGCAAACCGTTTCCTCCAATATTGCGAAGCAAAACGTCTGGTATTTCAAAATAAAAACATAAAGCTACAATATTCCTGCAGAACAACTTATCTCCTTCTTTGTGTTGTTGTACAAATCATTTAATAATATTGCTTTCTATGTTTGTTTTTTTTCTGACAAATTTGGTAAAACAAGGAGAAACGAGCAAAAAAACGAGTGTTTTTACCCAGCCACTAGGGCCAACACAGAAGCTTGATCCATGAAAACTTTCAGGCAGTAACACTTTTCGAAAGTATTTATGGGCATAATGCTTGTCAACTGTGGGGCCTCGTATTGGAGAGAGGCACGACTCACATTCCACAAGCATTAATTTTCATTGAAAGCGTGTGAGATATTCACAAAATTGGCAAATGTTTATTTTTTTATGATTTCAAGGTTTTCTGTATTTCACTGTTGACACTAATGGCCTTGGACAGTTCCCGATATTTCATCTCTGTGCAGAGATAGCTAAATGTACGCAGAGATAGCTAAATGCGCGCAGAGATAGCTATCTCTGCACAGATATAGCTAAATGCGCGGGGAGATAGCTATCTCTGTGCAGAGATAGCTAAATATGCGCAGAGATAGCAGTTTTTGTGCTAAATCTGTCAGATATAATATTTTTACGAACGGC
>JGI24021J15306_10007825_pt1 | contig 13064 bp, 9 predicted proteins | sample Ectturendosymbi1_FD_15306 | JGI IMG/M metagenome (IMG submission 15306) | reverse complement strand
TTATTATTAATTTCGAATTATACATATATCAGTGAATACTATTTTAAAAAATCACTATTTGCTTATTGGTAAACATGCTTTTATTATTTTCCTCAGCCTTTTTGTCACAAAAAATTTTAGAGATACATGCTCACCTGTCAAAATGCTAAAGGGGTACATGGCCAGAGAAAGTTTGGGAACCACTGCTAAAACTAGACGTGTCAAAGCCAGTTCCAACCCAGACAAGTAGAAAGCTGTTCCATGAACAATAGTTTATTGGTTAAAGCATTCGTCATTCCATTGAACAGGTTGAAATTTCGACCACTGATACACATAGGCTTGTCCATGGGAGATTAGTTTTTTGTCCCATAAAATGGCAAAATGTGACTAAGAAACACGTCTTTGTATTTTTCCGCCAAAAAAAAGGCGCGTCGAGGTTACATGCGAACAAACTTAGCAATTTTTACAAGGAACATCGTGCAACTTCTACAAACAGAAGGGGAACAATTTTCCAGGATTAGTAAGTCTCACAACATTACAGATGTGCTGGAATGCCAGTGCGGGGGAACATTCCGCTGAGACGCGTCAATGCGCATAAACAAGTACACGTCGTTGAACCAGTATGCTCCGCCGTTCGAATTCGAGGTTACAGCAGCAACAACTGGTTCCTTTGGAAAAAATCGCTCAATATGGTCACTGAGAAGTGACAAAACAAGATAGACAGAGACAAATATTTTGGCTCCTTCATTCTGCGAAAAGCTATTCACCTAACAGAAGGTAAGCAAGACTTCGCAAAATGGTAAAAGGTTAATGCATGTGAAAGGTTAAGGAAAACGATATGAAGTGGTGCAGTTAACTTATTGGTCACAAAGCATAAAACACTTTAGATAACAAACAGTGGCGTAACTGACTGGGGGGCAGAGGACGAGCCGCCCTGGCAAGCTAAATTCAGAAACTGGGCCCTCTTTATCTGACATTTTCGTATTTAGTATTCCAATGGCTTTCAGTAAGTTGTAGTTTTTTTGCGTTTTTCGGGGTGCTGTCGTTTATTTTTAGCTACTCAAACTTCTAGTGAAGCCACTGGTAAGCAGAAAACTTTGTTTTCTTACTCAAGAATTTGCGGTAGGAGAGGGGGGGTAGCGACTGCATTGACAAAGATTGTTGTTAAAAGTAACGAATGCGTTGTTCAATGCTTAGTGGAAAACCAGCAAGTACACATCAGGTCCACCGAACAGCTTTCGCATTTTGTGGCTGTTGTCACTAAGCAGCATTCACGGATGTGCGTAACAGATGCCTTGGGCGATAACGACGAAATCACCCTGTTCATAGACGGAAGCCGAAACAACACAGAGTTGAGCTTATTGGCGGAAACACTGAACAAATCCGTTCACGTTGACGCCAAAAACTTGCCGGGACACCGAAAAAACCCTGCTGATCAGGTGTCAAGCACCTCTCGACAGTTTGGTGATTTTAATTCAGAGTTTGTAGATGGCCGAATCGCAGTTCAATGTTGAGTCGTGATGGAGTCAGATTATTTTTCCTGGGTACCACACATTTCCAAAACCCATTTCCCATACTCTTTTAATACTAAATGAAAAAACTTTAATCGTCTTCATTTTTCCAAGATTTTATTCGTGGGACACAACGCAAAAAACATCTGCAGAACTGTCATCCGAGGCAAAGAACAAAGTTTGAATAAATAATTTCTCGAATTTGGAATTTCCATACTTCTTCAATACGTTATGTACATTTTAGCCAAATCCAATACTTTTACGGTCTTGAAAACCGATTTCACAATTCAATACTAGACATATTTCAAAACCGCGTGGGAACCCTGTTTTTGGATCTGAAGAACCTTCGGCGATGCACAAAGAAACGCTGGAAGAAGTCTTTCCTTTTGCAGCAGTCATTAAAAAAACTGAAGTCCATTGAGATTCGAAGTAAAAAGTGCCGCATCCAGTTCACGACAAACAGCGAAAAACCAATCGCTTCCATACAACTGCAATGTCAAGGCCGGCCGCTTTGGAAAGTTTACTTTGCTCTTGGACAAAAGCACATCTTTCATGGCGCCTCAAGGTTACTTTCTCACGCGCGTTTCGTCATCCCATCCCTTTTGCGCTCTCGCCCGCTCAACAACACATAAGTATTGTATTTTCTGAGCTGAATTGCCTGCCAGTATGACGTAACAGTTTAGCTTTCATCAATAAAAAACAAAAAATGCTGGTGTCCAAAATCGGGTACCACCCTCGGGATTGCATAAAGACTGTTTCCGAACTGCTTGTACCAATATAGAAAAAATAGCGCATTCAGTACAAGAAAGACGTTTGTTGGTGGTAATGGCGGTGTTTAGAAACTTCCCGTCAGTACAAACAAAAAAAACTACCCGTTATTGACGAGCTAAGCACTCGTGCTCAGAATTACTGTCTTTCAGTGGCTGAGCTCTAACACAAAATTAAACTGCAAGTAGATTGATTCATCTTTTTCGTTGTACAATCACTTACAATATCTCTAAAAAACAAACCCAACTGGTATTCTAATCACCGTTCATGAAGATTACATTTTCTGGAGCAAGCAACTCTGCAAAGCCAACAACTGCACACTCAGCAGTCGTAAAATATTTCGTTTGCTTTATGGTTGTTTCATGGATAATTAGCAAATCAAGTGTTGTGGCACGATCATCAAAGTTTGAGTTGCAACGCATTGTCAAAGCTCGGTCATACTCTCTCTACTATAATTTCCAATTTGAGCAAGTAATAATTACGTTTGTAAAACCCTGGTCCTTCGCACGCCTCGCAACAAAGCACACAAACGCAGGAATTCCATTCAAATTGTGTTCTATTTGAGAAGTCGCGACCTTTGCAAGACAAAAAAAGGTCAGATTTTTACGCAACTCCAAGTGTAACTACTTTGTCTTCGACAAAAATCACTACCGTACAAAAACAGCATGTCGTGTAAGAGCTTTCGGTCCAGTTGTTGAAATTTTAAATAATTGATACCTTTTGCGAATTTTTTTGGAAGTTTTTTTCCTGCCATGTTGTTCCCTATTGCATCGCGGAAGAGATTGGCGACTTTCCCCCAACCTATTTTACCGATTGCGGCATATTACTCGCAAGAATTTCATCTGCCTATTTAGGAGCTTGATGTTGATTATATTATGAATTTATTTGACACTTCGGTCAAATGCCGCTACAAGAGCTTGAAGGAGATAAGATTACTGTATGAAGAGCCGACGCAATTACATCTAAAACCTATATTTTGTTACTTCGACTGTCTTACTCTTCAACCATATTCTATTCAACGTACGGCAATAGCTATAATATTGCCAAGCATACCCTGTTTCAACTCACCACGCTCTCAATAACGTCGGGTGCCTTAACGACACGGAATCGCACTGGCCCATTCAAACCAGAATTTCACGAATACATATCCAGCATGCCATAAGGCAGATATCCCTTAGCCCGTCAGACGCTTTCCTTCGGCATGAGTACACCTCTTAAGCAGTTTGGCATGTTTCTCCAAGAAACTATGAGAAACTTGCTTCGTCAGAGTAGAAATAAAGAGTACATCTAAAATCATTGTTCTGGTTTGGATATAATGGCTTACCTACCCATACCAGCGCTCTCACGTACAAGAGGCCTGCAAAGCGAGTTGAAGTGTTCGCTTGCACAAAATGGTCTTTTCTGGAAATGTCTTAATTTCATGAGCTAGTTGTGGACATTTCGGCTTAGATCAGACACTGAAAACGGTAGGTACATGTAAACTCGTTTGTTTTTGAAACAATGTCTGTTGTCACATAACTGTTCATCCGCTACGCTGATTCGCATTTTCAAGGTTTGCAGGCGCGAATTAAACCTGCTGCATTTTCACGAGAGGNTAACTTTTTTGCACGCACGCGTACACACACGCACACACGCGGTCGCACACACACACAACGCTGGGCAGAGTAAATTGTATTTTGAAGTNAAAGCAACAAACACACAAATCATGCGTCAAACAACAAAGAAGCATGAACGTTTCAAGAAAAAATCATAGAATGGTTGAAAATTTCAAGACGTTTTGCTAACAGACCATGGGTTCCCACGGTTTGTTTCTTGCGACCCTTTTTCCAATACCTGCACGTTTCATTTCATGCGACCCCAATACGATCGATTTTCCTATCTATCGTTTGCATAACGTTCGCTATATCTGAGAACAAGAAGGAATTTTACAAAGACCTGCTGTTCCGTTTATTCACTGTAAAAACCTTCTCTCTGTAAAGTGCGAAAACCAAATTCAAAATGTAGATCACAGGTTCCACTATGACGCTTACCGACTGTGTTCCTCTTCCATTATAAAAGACTTAGCAAAGCATACTTAGAACCCGGAAGTGCAAAAAGCATTGCAGTATTACCTTCGTAACAGCAAGACGTTTCAAACACAAACAGCTTTTCATAAATAAATAATTACATGTACACAATACTGCACAGACGTGTGATGCAAGGAAAAATTTAGTCAAAAACATCAACAAGCGCTGCATCTCATCTAAAATGCTTTCAAACAACCAGCTTATTTCAAAGAAAAAGACTTTGTATGGTTTCATATTTTACAAAATGTTGTTTGCATCAAAACAATCTTTACTTTTTGATTGAAATGGTGTTCCTATGTAATTTTGAATATAAATTTTCGGACTTTTTCAAGATCTTTTCCAGAATTTTTCCAGACTTAACTTTTCCAAAGGACATACCTGCTTTTTTTTGTAACATATTTGTCATTTTTGGCTGAGATATTTTGGTCACTGAAACATTTTGGGCATTCGTCTCACAGTTGTATTAAAATTCACCACAAAAGTGTTTTTCAGCCTATATTTTCAAACATTCTGACCAAAATGACACAATTTTTTTCAGCCATTCCAAAAGAGCTTCAGTCCTTGACCAAAAAATTGACTGAAAAAAAACAGGGACATACCCAGATCAAATAACGGCACTATAATAGTTAACACGGTGGAAGCAAAATTATTAATCTTGAATAAAATGCCTTGAAAATGCAAAAAAAATTTCCAGACTTTTCCATGCTGGAGAATGACTAAATTTTTTCCATATTTTCTCATTCTTTTTCATACTCAGTAGGAACCCTGTTAAAGGTACCTAAGTTTGTTTCAACTGGAAGGCTACCATCTCTTGGACCTAATTGGGCTGAAAACATTAATTATATCCTTTGAAAGTATAGTAACACCATTAATTTCAACCAACAAGCACAGCTTGCAAAGAAAGTTGGAAGAAGTTACCTTTGTTTTTTTTGTATTATGTTTATTGTGTGCTACACGTAACATTCAAAACCAGAAATCTGCCTGAAAACATGAAATTTATATGCATAGCAAGAAAAAAGTGACTCACTGCATAATTACAGTGGACATCAAACAAAATTACTGAAGTCTAAGAATGTATTTTTTGAGCAAAATCCAACCAGCAATACCAACTCATGCTGCAAAACTATTGCATTTTTTTCTTTCAGTGTTGAAACAATTCAGGTTGTACNACATTANTATGGGTGTTTGTTGTTATATGAAGCTGGCATAATTCTTTTAAATTTAGCTTAATAAATATAGTATATTATATAATATAACATATTCTTATAAGACAAATGCACAGTATGAAAGATTTTACACTGCAATATTTTGAGACAAATAACATGCTAAACCCAAGATTTTCATTTTGCAACTACTGGGCACACATAAAAAGGCAAGCAAAATATTTTTTAAAATTGCATTAAATGTGGGGTTAATCTGCTTTTCCCACATTCCAGAATACACTATTTGACATCATCATGCTTAATCAGTGAAATAATGAGTTATGTCTTAGATTCCATTGCTAGAACTGGGTGGATGTGGATGAGGTTTGGCAACCTTATAAAATGATGTTGCAGAGTCCTCTTTTCCAATCTCGAAAGCCAAGAGGAAAAGCATGAAAATTTAGGAACAAAAAATTCCTGTACAACCACAACCAAATTTGGTAATATGGACAAACAATGTTGACATGAGACTGTCATAAAATCGCATCTGAAACATGCTTCCAAATTTGGATACATGCAATATTACAGGAGAGAAATTTACAGAAAGAGTTCTGTGGAGGAAAAGGTTGCAACAATCTAATGCATTTTAAGCTTGAGAGTGATTTTCTCTTTTTCAACTTTTTCACTTCCTCATGATGCCATACTTTTGCAAATCAAATGTAATAGCAGCAAAGTTTCTGAAAAATATGAAATGATAATCCCAAGAAGTTTTTGAAAACCTACTAACAAGTTCTGTCATTGATTCCTTGGTTGACTTCTGTGTCCACAGTAGCACACTACCTATTCGAAAATGTGAAAATATAAGAGGTTCTTTTTGCATAAAAATTCAAACAACAGTAGTTCAGGAAGTCACAAATTGTTCAGTATTTTTGCTGCGAAATTAAACAATCCAATGTGCCTGGTACATGACATCATTTGTTTTTACTTTTCAGACTCTATTACATCAACTATAGTGCATGTTTGAATCATAACCATAAAATTACCAAGCAACTACTCTCAACAAAGGCAACAAAGTGGAATCGATCAGTAAGTTTTGTATACAAAATCAATTTCACATAAAACTGCACATCCTCAGTTTTGTAACCTTATTCAGAAAATTAATATATATATATATGGTTAGCATTTACAAGTTATTTTGCAAAAAGGCTAGATTCTGTTAGGACAGTATAACTAACTGTACAGGCTAAAGAAGGACACACAGTGAAAAACACAAATATTCATTTTTAAATTATTGTTTTGTAGGTGAGGTACTCACCTTGAGAAGCTCAAAAGTTTTGAAAATGGGACCAAGCCAACATTTTTGCAAACTTGCTGCTTTTCCACAAAAAGCTTTCAGATTAAGAAACAATATGCTTCAGGTGAGCAAATGTTTCATCACAGTGGGTATCAAAATACTAGGCTTAACTAAAGCACCTATAAACATCTGTAAATGTAGTAAGTTTTTACACTTTTTTGTGGTGGTCAAGTAAATCACGGATTTGAAAAAATTTAAATTTAAATGTATGTACATATTTCCAGAAACCAACCAGTGTGTGCTACAAGTAAGAGGTATTGCAGTGCAGCACATCAAAAAGTTCACAAACACAGTATGTGAGCTATATTGCTCTGTGTTCACCAAACAGCAGCTTTCAAATGCTGCAACGGCTTTTAATTTTTTCATTTGTCTTTGTTTGGATATTTGCCTATGGTCACAAAGATTAGACAATGACAGGATGTCAGCTGCAAGAGAAGATTGTCTTCGCAAAAAGTTCAAGGTGTGACACTTCATAAGAAATTGTGCCAAAGTTAAAGCAATAAGGCCTTGAATGTAAAGCCACTTCTTTGACAGAATAATCACAGCTCAACTTTGATGATTTGGTGTTGTGGGTACAATGCCCCGGCAGGGATTGTTACATCATGAACCCTGCTGGCAAAGCCTATGGGAAAATGACACAGATGTCAATTAAGAACGAGGTAGCAAAAAGAAAAAAAGTTGCCTTATTGCGAACAATACAGCCATCAATCATTGGCACTTTCCTTATGACCTTTGAACTTATGTAAATCAAGGTCAAGTTAGACATAAGTTTTTGTGGGCTCATGCATGACCATATTTCAATTGCTTGTAACTTGAAAAGTTCAACTGGTATGAAGTTGATTCTTGTTTTATTTGAAATCTAATGAACAAAAGATTTTTTTGGTTTCAGGAAACCTTTGCTTATTTACCTATGCAATAAGCTTTTATCATTTGAAGTTTCTAAGGGGATTTTGACTCAGAATTGCAATAATAATTTCTACCCTCAAATTTTATTCATTTGTTTGACATGATACATGTTTATGATAGTATGTTGAAGATAAAAGTTTTAAGAAGTTTGAACATAGTAATTCCATGTATAATAAACGGAGAAAAATTGTATTTTATGAGCTCTGTTTAATTAATTTTTTTTCTGAGGTGGTGTCCTATCTATCAGATTCTCCCCAAAATGCAAAAAATAAAATGTTATCAAAATATTTTTGACTAAAAATATTTTTAATGGATATATACTATTATATAAACATATAATTTTTTTTGCCTGAAGTTCAAAAATAAGTGTGGGTGACCAAGGTACAGTAGAATCTCCATAACACCAGCCCTTACATAAAAAAATGAAGCCAATTGAAGTTGCACTATTCGAGTTACAGGTAATTAAAATATCATCATGCTTGAATGCACATGAAAAACATGTTGCCTAATAACAACGATTAACCAGGGTTCATAGGTCACCAGTGAAAAACTTTGTGCTGTTTTGTTCAGCATGGAGCCTTCAACATTACTGCAAAATATCGAATGAAAATATTCAGAGATAAAGGAGTGACACTCAGTTGAAGTTCCAATCCAACAGCAAAAATCCAAGAATTATTTGGTCCAATCNTCTTGAAACACATCAAAATTTCAGATGCTCATAATTTCAGAAATACANGTCCTATTTCAAAAATTCCAGCTTTGCTGAGCTCAGAAGCCTCAAATCTTTCTCCTTATAAAATTTNGTGAAGTTTAGTGAGGGTCAGATGAAAACTCCCCATTTTGCTGGATCACCTCACATGGAATGACCCANAGGAGATTTTCATCATAAAAACATAGGTTCAGTGGAAACAAGCTTGCGTTAATTCACATAACACTGAAGTAAGCCTAGACCTTATATATTTAATGCTCTCATGACCTAACAAGTGTAAAAAGCTGTTAAGACTTGGCCCTAAATTGCAAAACAAAATGACCACAATTTCAGAACGTGTGCTCTCATTATGAAGCTCTACATGTCTAGCACCATGTATGAACTTCTGATCAGCTTTGCTTCAGTCTGGCACGGATCATGTAGAACATTCCAAAACATGTGCATTTGGAACACACAAACATAGGTTGTTCATAAACGTAGTGTTTCAGGTTATTGCGTAGGCATTGTTTTGGCAAGGCAGTGATGCACTTGTTTCATTTTATGCAACATTAGAAACGAAATGCTGATGCCTGGTCTAAACCATCGACATTAGACACCTGGAGTGGCAGTGCTCAATATTTGATCAGCATTAATGCTGAGTACCTACAGCACGAAGTGGGCCTGTCATCACAGCAAAACAGACCCCTGGATTCGCTCCTGGTTGTAGGCAACTCAGGTATGCTTAATAGCACACTGCGGGTACTTGCACTGCAGTTGATAGTGTTACAATCAGAAATCCTGGGCGGCAAGTGCACAAAGCTTCACACTCTGGCAGTAAGAAACAATAGAGATCACTAGACGAGATATGGGTGTTAATCTTCGCACATCCCGTTCATAGTGAATCGCACATTCAATGCAACGCCAACCAAGAGGTTGCAACAACATCCCTTAGTTTTTACAATGAACCACACCAATCACACCTTCTTTTAGTGAAGGTTGCACCTGGCATGACCTTTACATCCTGGTCATAGCACCACTTTGTGGACGTGTCTTGCTCTGCAAACACATAAGCTCAATTGGTGAATTTCATTTACTGTGCTTTGAGAGGATGAAGGCATTACTCAGGCTTGCGGCTGCTTGATGCACGAAGCAGGCAGGGGATTGCAGAGGTGACACTGTACAATCTACTGCCATTGACTTTGTGCCACATTCAAAAACACACAATGGCAACATCAACCGAACATTGACACAAAAGGCAAGGTTACTTGTCTTTACCATGATAATGAGACAAACTCATCACAGAAAATGGTCAGCAGGTCAGACAGATAATGGACTCACTTACTGCACTACTGACAAAAAAGGAGTCCATGCAAGACTTTGCAAGGTCATAAATACACACACAGAAATGTGAATAGAAAAAACATTTAACACAAGGCACAAGTTCTGTTAAGTAGCATGATACATGCAAACTCAGTGTTAACATGTGAAGAGTTTATGCCCAGCAGGATGGCTCAATGAACATTGCACAGTTTATTACAATGTGGTGAATCTAGTCCATATATAATATAATTTGGCCACTGGATGCAACATTAGCAGTACATTAGTTTAGCATACTGTCGGCACATAACAGGGTATTTTTGACTACAGTACAGCAATGAACAAAGGTAAAAGACATTTCGTTAGCACACAATGAAGTGTTTTCATTTGTCTCTGAATGTCATTGTTATCCTTTTGATGAGGCATGGAGAAATACACCAAGACATTTTATTTGTTCAAACACTTTTCACTGGTACAACTGGTAAAGCGTTTTTTATTTTTAGGGGAAAAACTTCAACCTACTGCCTTTTTCCAATTAAAGACAGTTTCACATTCAATCACAAGTATGCATAAAGATTTGGAGGCAACTGATGTTATGACCAAACACACATCAGCAAACATCAGTTGGTTCACAACCATGTTCCACACTGTTTTCAATTCTTGTCGAGCCCAGCAAAATTGATTCATCAAGGCAGATAGAGAATATATACAAACTGAGAACTCCCCATTTTATCTAACCACAATGATTACAGTGAAAGGGTCAAGGTTCCGAACTTTACTTGCAGTCTGGTTCCTACATCACCTCAATAGAAGCCTTGCTATAAACATGTACATTACATTTAAGCTTATGGTCAATAGATAGTGGTTGGTTCTGTCAAGAATCTTGGATGCATTCAAAAAAGCTGTAAACACTAGAGTACTTTTGTTTGGGTAATTTGATACAGTCTGCCTGAGAAAAAATGCCCACACCCCGATGCCATTTTTGGGCTTCAAACCCAACTAATTCTCAGTGGTGGCAACAAATGAAATGTAGATATATAACTTATTCACTCAAATAGTTCGGAGATAATTGTTGCAAGAGATTAAGTACCAGCATCACTCATGTCACCATCATAATTATTGCAAATATATAGGCAGTTTTTTAAGGAAAATGTTAGGTACCCGATATAGACCTATAGGGACCCAAAAATATATTTACCATGATAATTTTCAGGTATTTCTCTTGATAACTTTCTGATTCTAGGGTCTTATTTTCAATTCTAGGGATCCAAATTGGGTCCCTTAAACACCTTATTAAAACCCTAATATAGGTTAACTAACAGTTTACATGCATTGTTCAAGAATGTCCCTTCAGCGAACACACATGACTAAGATAAAAAAATACACTGAAATCAGCAGCCTGGTTTAGGGGGTGTTTGTGGATTGAGGTTGCAAGCTTATCAAAATTTTCATGGTTGTTTAGATTATGACTTATGCAGGTGTCATAATTTCTGTTTTGCGATGAAGTCAAAAATATGTTTTTTTGCATCACTGCAATAGCATAATTTTCATTGGAACAACCCACTTCAATTGGCAGCGTGGTTTTCTTGTAACCTTTTCTGATGTTTTGCATAACTTTTTGGGAGAGCTGTCCAGCAAAGCAATTACGAGCTAGTTTATTTTGCTGAGACATTTCAGGCATTTGTCCCATAATAGTATTAAAATTTGTAACAGCATTCTCTAGTCAATGTTTTCAGATATTATGACCAAATTGACTTCATCTTTTTCAGTTATTTTTAAAAAAATTCAGCATATGACCAAAAAACCTAGCTTGCAAGTGGAGCTGCCGTGTGCTTTTCCTTTGCATTATGGAAGGCTCTTAATGCAATTTGAAATCTTTGGACCTTTCTTGCCATTATTGTCAAACAAAGGACCACATTGGCAATTGGGGCATATTATTGTCTTTGCAGCAGAATTAGCATTTCTGGTATCACCGTGTTTTCATTTTCAACGCAAAGCCAGATTTTCCTCTGGAATGTACTGTCTGAAATGTTGACCTAATGCGCATGATTTTTCTTGCTGCCGTTGTGAGTGACATTTGTGACCATATTGCTATATACTTGTTTCAACATGCCAATGTATTGCTGGCTATTGCAACAAAGTTTGTCACATTTCATAAGGTTTTTGGGTAGAGTTACTTGCGATGGCCACTTCCAACAAACCACTTGGCAGTTTGGTTTCTGTTGGTGTACAGCTTGTTTCCAATTCACTTTTTCCTTAAGTTTCAGCATGTGAAGATTTGAAGCAGTTTTTGTGGTTTCAATGGTGGCAGCTACTTGCCTATGATCAGTGACAATGAATTAGTGTACGGCATTTTTAGACCGTAAGGTGCACCAAAAATCCTTCATCGAAAGTGCGCCTCAATGCGGTGCACCAATTACATGAATACGGTTGTGCTTTCTCACCTAGAACCAATTTCATGAGGTAAACAGTGCTGATCATTTAATTGCTAGTTATGATTTTTTTGAAAACAGACCATTCTGTTACATAATAACCCAATAACCAGAGATAGACCGATATATTAGCCCAGCCCATATATCGGGCCAATATTTGGGTTTTACAGATATATCGGTATCGACCACACTGACCAATCTTATCGGCCTCAGTAGGTGTTGAAAAAACGTTATTGTGTTCCTCCCACAAGCAGACAACTTGCGCAAGAAAGCATAGCAAATCAAGTCAAGACAGTTTGCAGCAATGCTAGGTGCGGTTTCACAAACAAGACAAGATGAACCATGGAGCACGCGTCGGCCAGTGCAGCCAAAACAAAGACATCGTTATTAATCAGGTTAACAAGAATCATAGCAAAATATTGAAATTGCTGCAATTTGAAAAAGTTTAGCTCATAAATCCTGATTTTTTAAGTTTTTGAAAAGAAGCAAGGCATAGAATACAATGAAGCAGAAATCAAGATTTGAAACCTTTGGAAATATGGGTTGTCGGTATCGGTCTGTGAATGGACGATATATCACTATCGACCCCCAAAAAGCCATATCGATCAATCTCTACCGTTAACAATTGTAATGAGCAGTGTATGTGGTTCCGGGAGGAACTAGCACACATCACACATCGTATTACCCGTGAGGCTCCTGACTACATCGACGCACATGAAATCAAACATACACATAACTCTTGTTTTATTTTATTCATTGTCTAGTGCAGGGGTTCCCAACCGGGGATACTCGTACCCCCAAGGNGTACGAGATTGAACATCAAGGGGTACNAAGATCCTTGGGTCACAGAGCAGCTTATATATCTCTTATAGAGCAATATATATCTCAAAATTTTTTTGGG
>JGI24021J15306_10007823_pt1 | contig 13066 bp, 10 predicted proteins | sample Ectturendosymbi1_FD_15306 | JGI IMG/M metagenome (IMG submission 15306) | reverse complement strand
GGGGTGCCGAAGAGTCCCAAAAATGTCACAAGTACTTTCTTCAATACGTGAATTTGCTTCCGCAAGAGCTCAGGTTCGAACATGGGGGCTCCAAACTTGCTTCTCGCCCCCCCAGCGCCATCTAACCTCGTTGCCCCCCCTGGGTATACCGTAAATTTATTTCCAACAACTTACGCAATATCCAAATGAGGGTATACTATGTGCCTACAGCTCTCTATTTTTAATTAGGTAATATGAAATACATCTTTTCTAATGAAATTAAGTAACGATTTTGATAAAAAACATTTACTGAAACAGTTAATTGTAATTATCTGAAAAAACGATTTTATTGCTATTTTTTCAGCTCGCTGATGTGATGAAAAAAGTTACCAAATTTACAAAATCGTGATGGCATAACAAGAAGATCAGCCCTACATGATTTACAAGTTGATATTTTAATGAAAATGACTTTTAACAAAGGCGGAGCAAGTCAACTATATAGTTCTAAACATAGCTCTCTTCCTAAACCTTTACCTCTTCGTAAGTGCTCAGCACAGTGACATATTGTTGGTTGTAACGCACTGAAGAAACGCTTGCGCTGGTCTCCTCAACTTGTATGCGATGAAAAAATTCGCGTCGAAGCTGAAGTGCACCTTTTTCGAAGCAGTGAACATGGGAAAATCCTAAATAATTTATCAATCCACTACGCAACTGCATTGCAAGAAGATACGAAAGCATATTTTGGTCAAACCTACTGCATGCGCACAAATTACGGCGGAGGGGAGGGGTATGCGCGCGAACCTGGGAGGAACGTTGTTGGTTGATGCTGACCAACCAAATTAATTTCGACCCTTGATCGATGACTGTTTTAGCGTCTGACAGGGTTTTGGAGAACTGACGGGTATTCTGCAACTTTATTTGTATGCGTTTTGGGGTAGATATGTCTACGGACCACGGTTTACACTGGTACACTTGTAGAGATACAATTCTCTGTTTGAACTTGACAAGAATGAAATCGTCGTGAAAAACTAGTCATGCTGACGAAAAAAATGAATATCACGAAACAATTTAGACAAGCGCATCTCCATAAAACCCTTCCAATCTTATGAAGAAGTTGATGGCAAAACGAATGAACTTGCGCGTTCTATTTCCAGACAAACACCCAGGTCTATGCAAGCAATGATAAAGTGGGAGTGCAAAGTGGGACCTCTGGGAAAATCACGCGCATTCGAAACTTCAAAACTTTTGGCCAACTCTGTTCAGACACAACAGACTCATGCATCCGATATTTACATTTTCACACGAGAATCTAGACTTGGCTATGCTTCCTAGTCCAGAGCTTTTACGCCGTCTCGGAAGCTCCAGTTTGCTTGTAACTCTTTGCGAACTCTCGCCTTCATGTGTGCATCAATGAATTTAGTGTTTATCCCAGAGGGACAAGTGAAAATGATTGAAAACCTTACGGCGCCGACGCATCACTTCTGGCATCAGGTACTATGCGGAGGCGTGCGAAGTAACTGAACTGTACTGAGCACTCCTGTTAGCTTCCAGCACTCAGGGTGGGTATCAGCAAATTAGGACAAAGGGTGAATTACCTGATGATCGATATGCCGCTATTTTATGTGTTGGTCATTTTTAGACACAAACGAGGCGGTTTCACAGTTTTCCTGTATTATCTTGGTATCTCTTAACAAAGAAGATTGGCCAACCAAAAAAACAGCAGTCATTGAGGCAACCAAAAGCCAATAAAGTCAAAATTTTTCTGTCTTTCTCAACTTTATGAAACGCCCATCCCAAATTTCATGATCATACCGCGAGGGAATCCAAGCTTTTAGGTCAAAAAAGTCAAAATTTATCATCAGGTCAAAATTTATCGTTAGGTCAACTTTTCTTGCAGCACAGTTTTTTTTCTCTTCATCGATATTTTATTGAAACTACAACAACAGAAATTAATATGCTTTTGCAAGTTTAGTTGCAATTCTGTAATAATAATGGGCTTGTTGCGATTTCTGACGTAATAATGTTGTTTTGCCCGCTACCGGACGATTGAATATTATGAAGGATAGGCGTGGTAAGGCAAGAAACGTGGTCTTTCAGTACTTGCTTTGGTAAATGCTCAATTAATTACACATAAGCACTGCACATATAGTGCTTAAACTTTATGATGCTGTCAGATTTGACTTTACTGTAATTATTAATGTTTTTATCAACATAGCATCGCCATAGTTAAACAACTATTTTTTTAATTTTCAAGCTTAGAGCGCATGAACGTGCTTCTGGGTTAACCTCGACACCTAAGGCTAAATTATTCTGCAGTTGCCAACGCAGAAAATTTATAGGTGAAAATAAAGTGAAAATTTGAAAATTATTAAGTCAAAATTTTAAGTTTTTAGGCAAAAACTTTGTTGTCCTAGTAATCATTATTTCCCATCATCTTTGAAAGTCACAATGCTCATTCACGGTCACAAGCGGTTAATTGAAGCGTCTTAAACAAAACGAAGAATCGAAACTTTCTAGAGATGTATCGGATATGCTTGACTGTCCGAAGGAATGCTGGATCACCGGTGAGGATCAATTCAGCTCCCTGTAAAGCGTCAACCGCCACCATGTGTCATGATGAGCCTTTGCTTTTTCATAATGACTGAAGTTTTAGTGCAGACGTTAAAGTTACATGTCAATCTTCACTTGGTTCTACGGCAGTGCTTATCATTCGTTTTGTATCTCAACCGTACATAACAGTTTTGGATCGAATCGCTTTTTTTCCTTTTTGATCAAAGCCATCACAGTTCAAACTTTGCCAAATGGCGTTTTTATATAAAATCTATTCATTTTAACTTGCATTGCAAGACTTACTAAGAATGTCACGAACCGAATGTAGTGTTTTTTTGCAGTTGTCCATTGCAGTGCTTTCAGATAAATGTTACAGATTCACCAAAAAACAACGGAAGGCCCCACTCCTTCACTCCATCTTATTTGCACTCCATGTGTGGGTAAATTCTAAACAGGAATTACCTCAACAATAAAACCCAACTTCGACTTCATCAATAAACTTTCGTTAATGACTGGTGACTTGGAATGGTGCGCTTTGTTCTCGCAAGAACTTTTCTTGCAAAGAAAATCATTAAAAATAACACAAGCAGAAGCAATAGTGAGGAAAACCACAGCGGGCACGAACAAGAACGGATTTGTTTAGACGGAAAAAGACAAAATAAAATCTTTACTGACGTACCTGCGCGTCAAAGATTACATGATGGAGTTTTGTCGCTCAGCGCTTGACAACATATATTTTGAAATTGAAAGTTGCGTTGTGGATAAAAAATTAAAGTTCAGAAGGTTCATAACATAGTTATGCTTTGGTAGGTGTTCAGAGTTGCATCGACACGAACGGATGTGAGGATTGCTCCAAACAAGATCGTTGTTCAAAGATTAACTCATAAAAAAACATATTCTTTTCATACATAGTGTTGCTCAGTTCATTTCTCGTCTTTATAGTTTAAACACCCTCAAACACATCTTCCATCTCATCGTTTGTCGAACACCATAATTGTGCAACAGTGAAGCAAATCTGAAACGTTGCGATTGGGAAAATCATATTTAAGCAGTCAGTGTCCCCAGTACAAACAACTCGTATATGTTCACCTGAAATTACACGAGTAGCAAACGTTGCACAGTAAAAGATAATACATCATCACCGCAGTGCTGACTACAAAGCGACGTGCAAGCGGCGAAATTATGGCGCGTTGCGAAGTCGTAAACTGAATCGTCGCTCCGAGGTGTCTTGACACAGCAGCCATACTTCAATAACTGCTTCTGAAAACGTAAGGGCCATAAACCTGTCCTTGCTACACCCCTTACACGGCGCTAATTGAGCGCCGAGAAGACTTTTGTTGTCAGTTAAGTTATTGCAGGACATTAAAAGGATCTTGTTAGCAGAAATTAGACTTCCTGCTTGGCGGGGTGTCTGCAAGTGGATGACGTTTAACATTTGAAATCTTCTTCTGTCCGGACAGTGTGAGCAAACAATGGCGACTGTTGTCACCATAACAACTGCAACCAATTGGCAAGTTGATCTTGAAGTGCAGAAATATAATTTGAAGTGCTGTGTGGTCCCGATAAACAATTCAACTTCTCAGTTTATTTAACTTATAGCACAGATATATTTTAAGATGCCTTTGTTCCTGTTAACTTTTGTCTCACGCGATTTCATAATAATCATCGACATGACGTCGACAGACGCCTCCTTTTGTTCGGCGCACACACGTGTCTTGCGTGTAATTGCAGCAAAACACTATCTGTTCTAAAAACACAGCCGTAAATCACTTGCGGTACAACAACCGCTTCACTTGCTGGTCGGACAAATGTTGGTCAAAGCGCGTGGTTTTTAGCAGCGGCGGGTAATAACAACAACCATAATCATCCAGCACTTCGTAAACTGGTAAGATTTTCAAAACCGCCCGTGACGAATCGGTTCAAAGCCGGAATATAAACGACCGCGCATGATCGTCGCGCTAACCTGACCGTAGCGTCGCGGTCACGTGACGAAAGAAGAACACTGGCGAAGTGACGGACGTTTTGAGGCGGCCAAGAAGGCTGCTAAAAACAAGAAGAAAGCGTTCCTTGAGCTGCTTTATTTTGAAAAACGCTTGGCCATGAAAGTCTTAAGTTTTTTATAAAATTTGTTTAGAGCGTTTTTTCGCGTCAGTTGACTTGTTTGAAATAACAAATGTAAACGTCAAGCTGTGACGTAAACCCGTGACGCGTAAAGCCTAGTTTGTTCTGAAGATGTGGTTACTTGTTTTTGTCTTTGTATTTTCAAATCCAGTGAATTCAAAAATACGTTTAAGAAGATGACAGGTTTTACCAATTCAACTCTTATATATGCGAATTGTATGTCTCTTGTGATTGCAAGATGAAAAAATGATTGCGTCGTGTGTACATTCTATATATCTTTGCCCATTTGCAAAGTTTGGATAAGTGGCCAACGTGAAAACTGCAGATTGCATGGCAACGACCAAAAACTTATAAATTTCCTGAAAATTAAAATCACCAGTTGCTGTGAATCGCCGCAGTAACAACTTAAAAAAAAACTGTGCCAAGTTTTTTACCTTGCCTGCGTCTGTCTGTTGCCAAAAAATATAGTTGATTCCATTTGAAGGCGACCAATCCCGCCCAGTCCTATTTGCAATAACAATATCTCATTCACAGAAGTAACAGCACAGGTAAAACGTGCGAACATTGCAGTATCAACCAATAGACAGTCAAATGCAGCGACATAAAGATCCATAAACGAAAAGGTGTAACTGATTCTGTTAAAGTAATTTAAATCTGGAATGAATCGGTCTAGCTCGTGGCGCGTCTGTGATGATGAAAGAAAGGTCAAACGCAGGTCAAACGACATATTGCAGACGTGACGCCATGGGGTCCTAAGAAGAATCTATCGAGGTTAATCTTGTTTAATCACAAGCTTTTTTCACATGTTTATCAGATTTCAGTGAGGTATATTACAAATCTGCACCTCGAATAAACACCACTGTTTTTGTTTGGGCCCCTGATCCAACAATAAAATAAATGCAAATAACTGGGATATGAGTTGTGTGGTGCCCGGTGTTCAACCAGTGCGCCGCTTAGAGAGAATCGGACGAGAATGGTTATTGCAATTTTCTGGAAGCTTCAGTGGAAGGAAGAAAAGGCTACAGAATATTTTATATGCATTTCCAAACATGCAACGCCCTTTCATTAGCCCCTGTACATTCGGACCTGACTGACCAACAGTAGCAAAAACAGTTGCTTGGCNGTTCCCCCTCAAGTAATGATCAATTGGTTGCAATTAACTAGTACTGTATTTCGGATTTCAACAAAATTATTGCTTCCAAAGTATTTGCAAATGCTTGCCTTGCAAATCACATTCAAACTACACGGTTCGTTTTTCGATAGCTTTTTAGTTTCAGTTGAATTCTGATTTCGCGCTCGATGTGTTCAAAGTTCATTCTTCACTTAGCACCGAACCTGCCACTGCTTTGCTCTGATGAACGCGCTGCAGTCGGGTTAATAAATTCTAATTTATTACATCCTGTTCGTTTTCCAACAAGAGCTAAACGGAGATGTGCTTTGTGTTTCGACTTTCGAGTCCATAAATTAAACTGAGCGGACTCGATTTACAATTTACGACAAATAATAAAAAATAAATGTTGATAAATTATATCTTAGAGTTTATCATGAGGTGTCGATTTGACCCTGCGTGGAGTTTGTGTGAAAAGAAGTCTTTAAGACATATCCTTATTATTTCCATGTTATATTGCTAAACTCATGGAGTGAATTGCAATGGTTTGAGGGCAGACGATTTCTTTAATAAACTTGTCTGCGATTCATCTCGTGTGGACCCCATGAAAGGATGGAAGAGAAGTGGATTCGTAACCCTGAAAGTTTTGCTTGACTCGATTGTAAGAACCCGTGGCAGGCACCGAATGCCGGGGATCACTTTACCATGTTGGTCTTGACTTTGAAGGCGTTGAAAGGCACTGCACTGGTTGCGGCACTTATAGCTTTTCAACCTTGCTCGGTGCGCCGCATAAACTTTGCCGGTTGTCCAAACTATTTTCGAGCACTTCTTTTTCCGTTCCGTCATGAACCAGTTGCACAGGCTTCGATGCGAAACCAACGTTCGTACCGAACCTTGGGTCTCCATCAAATGTGCTGGAAGTGAAATGGCGCTTGCAAGTTTATGCTCTTATGAAATGTACACGCACTATCAGTCTATCTACGCCGCTAAATATGTGATCTTTCAAAATAGTTCAAAGAAGAGCGAAGTTAAGATTGGAAAATAATTTAGCCCATTATACCGTCCTTTTGTACCGGAGCCAAACGACATTTGCGAAACATACACTACTGCGATGCTCTTGCGTTGCACAAGCCTGTCGTGGCCATCTGTGGAAGATTCTGTGTCGCGCTTGCCTTTGATCACAAGGACCTGATTTGCAATCCGTCTGGCTGGAACAACAGGAATAAAAACAACGACTATTTCATTTCTCTCACGTTTGTCTTATAGCAGGATGCCGCTGTTTGGTGTTAATTGTCGCCTGTACTCATCCGTTTCGCAACACATTACGTCGGCTGCGATGACGGGCAGTTCGTTTGTTCGGCGGATATCTCAACCTCATTCCAGCGCGACGTTCGATTTGCTGCCCTCGAAATAAATGGAATGATCCAACAGTTGAAATGTCGCATAATCTTGTTAACAGCTTTAGCAAGCAATTGATCTTTCCGCACCGCTTGTTGGCGAGGCAGAGGCCGGCAACAAAACTAAAAATCATTAGCCTGTTTAGTTCACTTACAACGTTGTAAACCGTGGGAAACACGGGAAAACCGAGAACCATCGGCGTGCTACTTCGTCAAAGGTAGATCCAATATTGCTTCCAATTGTACTTATGGCTTATGCCATTTGCGTGTATTCGCACTGCATACTCTGGTTTTTGAAACATACACTCGTTGCTAAAGGCACAAATTATTTCTATGATCTCAGTGAATGTCATAACCACAGTGTTATCAGTGAAAGGTTGTAGCGGAACAAATCAGCAACAATTTCCCTCAGTACTGTGTGTGCCCGAAATAAGCCTCTATCTTTTGCAGGTGGCCGCCAATTGATTTCCACGCTGGTACGGAGCCGCAATCTTTTGCAAAGTGTTTCATTCTCCAGCCTATTCAATGTTGGGAGTGATTTCAATTGCCTCACAAACTAGCATTTTAAGGATCTTAATGGTAATCGTACGCCGAAATGTATCCTGCGTAATTCAATATTCGTAACGTGAAAGTGTTATTAACATGCTTTGAAAACCCCGTTCCACTTGGTTTAATTCCAGTAAAAGGTGGTGCGTCGTCTCGCTATCGACCGAAGTTTGTTATGTTGCAACATTGCTGTTTTCCTCCTCGCGCTTTTTGCGAAACCACCAATGCGTACCTTAAGGGTCGAACCGTCGACAAGTAGTGATTTAAAAATCCAAACCGTGGGAATGCCAAGCATACGGCTCAACCCGAGCTATGGCACACATGTTGCACATGATAAGCATCTGTAGAAAGCATCGCTGCATCATAGGTTTCTTTGGCAGCGACGCCTGTACGAAGTTGTGTTCACGTGGTATGGAGATTAAAACGACACGAATATTTTCAGCCGTAGAAGCTCGAAAGCCAAAGGTAACAGGTTGATATTTCCCACGCGCAAAATCTAAGAATATTTGTACGCACAAGTTCTGTGTTGCTGCGGTTAATCATGTATCTAACTTGACCCCACAGTGAAGGTCAATCAAACAACATTACTAAGTCCTACTCGACTGCTCGTCGAGTACCAGCAAACTCTATGAAAGTTACGCTTGGATTTTTTGAAGAACGTTTTCCAAATGCGTTAATCCAAGTCTTGGGAGTGTGACCAAGTCCAGGCCACATTGTTTTGCACTGTGGTGATGATCGGCTGTTGGGGTGGAACAGCTCGCGCAGGGCAAAATGAGGAAAACTTAATTTTTGCTTTTCGATTTTAGGTATAGTCTTGTGAAGCGTTTCATAAAATTATAAAATTTTTATCACAGTGTTCTCAAGTTTGTGAACCGATTTTTTATTTAATTCATTTGTAGTAACTTGGTTAAACAGCACAATTGCTTATCGTCATTATCCACGACATAATAGACTTTTTTGTAGACATCCGTTAATCATATATCACTGGAGAGCACGAGCGTCGGAAAGGGGGGGTGAAAGGGCCTTTCACCCTGGATTTTCAAATTTTATATTTTGCTATTAACTTTTTTTGTCGAAAAATGTTTTTCTCTTAGTTTCGGTGCAGGTAAAATGAAGTTTCACCACCGTTGGCCCTCCCTAGAAAAAATCCTTTTGGTCACCCCTACAAAAAGAAAAATCCACTGTTGCCACCCCTCTGGAAATACATCTTATCGACGCCCATGCCAACCAAGAATCGTTCCCATGCTAACCATGAATCGTTTCCATGCCAACCAAGAATCGTTCAAAGACTGGGGATCACAAGACTCTGAGGAAAACGTAGTTGACAAAAGCACATAAAACCTGGGGAATAATGTGGAAAACTACAAAAACGAACAACCACACATACTTGAAATTTAATTTTGCGACGAAATCCTTGCAGGCATGAACAACATAAAATGCAAGTTTGAAGAAACTAGCAAGTTTTACTAACTCATAACCTGGTTACATTCAGTTACTCTGCGTGGGCCGGTTGCTATTTGCAAGGTGGTTATCCCAGCATCAAACTGTAATGTTACTGGCATCCCGTTTTTCGTAATGGTAGTAAAAAAATATTATAGCCCAGCGGTGTTGTAGTGCTGAAAACATAGCAAGGAAGAGATGTGATAAAAATGAGCCGTTTCTTATTACAGTAAAACGATGATAGGAACCTTTTGCAAAGAGATTTTACTAAAATGTACACCACAAATTAACAAACGCCAAAATCTCAGCTGCATTCACGCACAAAGCTAAAGGGGGACTATTCCCATTTTTACAAAATGGGAAGACGTTTCCCGAGTTTCTTCCTATATTGCTGCTGCATATGTTATGTTACGTGGCTTGGGTCCTCTGTGAAAGCCTCCAAAAAGTAGCATTTTAGCAGAACTTCAAAATGTACCGGTTTTTGAAGGCTCAGAAGTTTTCAATTTTTTTTACACTGCAACAAAATGTCGGTAGAGCAACGCAGAGCATCTTGCACATTTACGTATAAGTCTGGTTTTCCTTGATAAGGTTTCTTTTTCAACCTTGCTTTCATTTTCCGCAACACCCATAACTTGAAGAGGCAATTTTGCTTTCTTGAATCTAATGCACATTGTTGCCTGAAAAGTGTTTTCAACCGATCTTCCCAAGTTACCGCTTGACAGTGCGTTTGTTAACATTTCGTTCCACTTCAGTCGCCTGAGTACTGACACACCTGGTTGGGTCTAACGTCGGGTCTATAAATCTTGGATGCGCTTGCGCGGACACAGAATCCGTGTGATCATTCATTGTAACTTGTACTTTGAAACGAAAATGGCGGAGTTGCTGGTTGCTGCACTTAAAGTAAGGCTGAAGGACACTTTTCCTGCCCAATCAAAAATTACTAAGCCATTGATGTTCTATGCAGCCAAATGTTTTTTGCTTTTTTTGTTGGAAAGACGCTTTTAGGCCTTGTGAATTCAAACTGCACGTTACAATTTTCGGACGTTCTTGGAAGAACCCTTATAACATTGCGAATTACTCAAATAAGCAAGACTTCTTCGACCCTATGTAATTTCGGAAATCATCTAAAATTTTACTTCTTATGATTCTGTTGTGCGTAAGTGTTTTGCAAGTCTCTTGCAAACTTCAGTTTTTCGAAATCGAGCAAAAGCTTTGTTGTTGCAAGAAATTAGGTGGTTTCCAACCAGTTGGTCTGTCTTTCCTCTGTCCCGACGATAAATGTGCTGCTACCGGAAGCCTAATTGCAAAATCATGTTAATTGATTTCATTGCTTTTCTCCTTTTGTTTGTCGAAGCCCGAAGCACTGCGACGAAAGTTTGCCAGTCCCTGGACAAATGTCTGTGCAAGCCTGACATTTTCAATCTAAACGCTTTCAGGTTGATGACCGACATCATGCATGCATGCTCTCTCCAAGCATAGCAACGTGGGCTGGCCAACTAGGGAATAGCCATTTTTACGTATATACTTCAGCAGATCAGGATCAAATTATTGTCAATTTAAAATCAGCACAAGCACCCGTTGTCACTGTGGGTGAGCAAACGGATATTAGTTTCACTGTCTGTAACGAAAATCTCGCTACGCAGCTATGAACTGTGCATCAAGAAAGAACGGTTTTTGAAAGAACGTCTTCTCAAAGCAGCGGGTGAAGAATTGTTTTTAAAGTTTAAAGGCATCACGGGTCGAAACAAAGTTGCTTGTTTTTCTCACGATGTGTGGAAACTTGCAAATCACCGGGGATGCAATTGCTGTCCCGCTTTGATGTCTTCCGCTGCAAAACACTCCTTTTGTTTCAGAGCAAACGACTGTTGAGAATTTTAGTCCATTTTACATTTCGCACGCCCACTCCCGTAGCTGTTGCCCGATCAAGCTGCGAGCAGTTGCTAAATCTCGAGTTCACGCTGAACTTGAACTTGCGTTTGCCAACGCACGTTTATTGTGACGCATAAACGAACAGCACAGGATGACGGGTAAACTTTATGAACTTTAAATAAAAATAGCGATGCGATAATTGCAATACAATCAACGACTGGCACCGGCCAGCAGTGTGGCGCAAGCACCGCGCATACCCTCAGAGCGATAGCGCGTTTCCTGTACGAATCACAAATCGTACGAAGCAAGCAGGAATAGTCGGCTCTGCGAGCGACACAGCAAAAGAAAAAATGAAGCTCAGTCACATTTTCTTATCAAGCAGCTCGATACTGAAAGCAACCACATTTCATTCCAGGTGTTTTTGCAACGGTTCCTTGCAATCTCTTGAGTCGGCTCCCACGAGCGTCAACTGTCCATCATTACCTCCTCAACAACTTCCTCTGGCGGAAGCTTAGCACATCCGACCAGGAATTGGCTCCATCTTTTTTGTGTAAACACCCGCTGCCGTTGCAGACAGGGATCTCTTCGATGCTCACGAAGAGCATTTTTATCTTTGTAATTATTACGGTGTGAAAGTGCGTACAGGGCTATGTAGATTTCGTTTTCTGTACGTCCGCATTGTCACATCTTCTGTCGTCGTCGTCGTCCCCCGTGAAGGCAGACATGCTGGGGGGTACGTTTGGGTTGCGCGGTCTGTCAAACAAAACAGGCAAGGTTAAAAACTGAAGGAAGATCTCGAAGGAGTTAGTGCGAATAGTGCTTTCAATGGAACGAAAGAGCGATTGACTTTGCAATTTATTTACAAACAAGCTTACGTCGGGAAGTTAGCAATGACAAATATGTAAAGTGGTCTGCAAATCAGATGATTACCATACGCAGCTGCAGAAGTACGACAAGCGACTGTCTTTGCAACGCACAACAGATAAACGAAACAAACCAAGAGACTGACGCTTTAAAATACTTACTTGCTTTTGATTAGGGATGGCCTGTCGGCACGACCAAGTGGTGGTGTACTTTCTCGGACTGATTCTGAGAAAAAATTAACGCTTTTTTAGATGAACAAAATAACTACAGTATTTGGTAAAACTCAAAAATATTTATATTTGTGCATAACAGTTGATACCCATTGAATTATTTCCATATTTCAGGGCAACGACCAGTTTTACAAGTAATCTCTAATACCCAACAAGTCCTGCATTATGTGATTGAGCAAATTTGACAGACTGACACTTGTTCAATCGCTGTTAGAGTATATATAGCCACACGCCTACCATTAAGCGCCTTGCCGCTACAAAGTAAGTAAAAAATTTGCTAACCTTTACCACCCATGAGTAGTTTTTCATCGTGATTGCTCAAACTCTTCTCTGTCGTCGCGCTACCCTGCAGCATACTCGGCGTAGTGGGTCGCAGATTGGACACGAACTGGTGGAAAGCGTGATGCGTCGATGAATCAGCGCCAGGCAAAGTATTGTTCGGCATTGCCGCCATTCTCTGATGCAGAGCACTGTCCACCCATCTCCGGACAGCTACGCTACTGTCCAAACTGGCAGCGGACAAATTGGCCACGAGATCCTTAGTTGGGGAGGTAACGGTGCTTTTCTTTACTTCCGGCGATCTTCTGCTTTCCGATTGCTTCGAGGGGGGAGTGCTTGTGGCAACGTCCGCAATTGACCAGATTTTGGGCTTCGCAGGGGAAGTTATGCGGGCGTTTGAGGTAGTGGTGTGAGGTAGCGCAGGCCTAGGTGCTGCCGGGAGGCCAAACGTTGGGGATATGTTCCCGGCGCCACAGCCCGCGGCAAGTTTATTCTCGTGGCCAGGAATGGCCAGGGCGTGGTGCATTGAAAGGTTTTGGAGCGTTTGCTGGTAATGGCGGAGTTGCGCCTGCTCGTTCAACGCAGCCATCAGATGGGGAGGGAACGAGTGGCCGGCGCGTGACGCGGCGAGCAGCGAGGCTGCCGCTGCTGGGTTAAACTTTCCGGGTATGGCCGCCCCAGGG
>JGI24021J15306_10007822_pt1 | contig 13066 bp, 7 predicted proteins | sample Ectturendosymbi1_FD_15306 | JGI IMG/M metagenome (IMG submission 15306) | reverse complement strand
CCCGCGAGAGCTTTCTCAATTGCAGAAAATGTTGCGAAAGCTCGACCTCGAATAAGTAATTGTCGTTACAGAATTTCTTCCATACTACAACGAAATCGTTACATCGAAATAAAAGAGACTTCTGCCGCCCGCGGGAAAATTATGGTGATAATTTGGCCCTTCGAGCTTTCTCAGTTGTGCAGGCCTGTAACTACGTTCTGTTTTGTCTGTTTTTATCAACCTGCTTTCTGCAGAGTGTGTGTGTTCATACTATGGACTTTGTGTCTGCTCGTAAACAAATAAATTAAAAAAATTAAATACGCAGCCCTAACTACCTAAAACTGCAGATAAAACCTTCATTTTTTATAAGGAATTCTCTGTTTAAAAAAAGTTTCTACGGCGAGAAACTTACATTTATCGTGACATGTGCTTTTCCAGGATACTAGCAGCTAATATGTGTTTCGCACACATGGTTCTTCGATATTATGCGTCACCGAAACAACAGAGCGTGACGTGTGCTGCCCCATTCTCAGAAAAATGTAAAGACTGAAATTTACGAAGTTGTTTGAACGTTAAGTACTGATGGAATGCGGCACCTCTATACAGCGGGCCACTCCGTATTGTATGGTTTGGGCGGTGGTTGGTTTCGATCTGTTTGTACCATAAGCCTTGATGCAAGTGACCGCTTTGTTGCCGGTTAAGATAGGGTTTTCTAGCTTTGAGGTATCTTGTTGTGTTGGTCGTAAATGGCACAGTGCATGTGTTCTTGCAGGATAAAATATATATTTATTATAACAAAGATAAAGTCACTGGTCAGCGTTGCTATGCTTGCTCAAAGATGCCACGTGATATTCGCCAGTGTCATGGCAGTCTGCTTGCTCCTGTTCTACTGGGATTCGCACAATCTGATCCTGCAAGGTAATTGTAAACTGTTATAAGAATCAAACACGTTTTTGAAGTTTGCTGTTTTGTAGAAAGGTGCTCGGTTGAAATTCCACTTTCATATTGCCTAGAATTTATCTAAAGACAATTCGTCATTGTGTTTTCCAAGAAATTGTCAAAGCTGTTGAAAGCGGAAATCTTAATTTGATGCAATGCAAAATTAAGGTGAACGAAAGAGTTGATAATATTTCACGTATGACTGAAACACCACGATTGTTTTATGAAGGGAAAATGTCCGCAAGGTATGGCATTTGTTACAGTTGTCCAGTATCCTTCACCTTTTATGAAAAGACTTAAAAACACTGCACAGCAATTCAAAATACGGAATGAACAGCCGATGCATAGCTCGATGGATATAGAAACGACTGGAAATGTAAATGAAACTGCATTCAATTCATCTGGTCATTTTCCGGATGTGGTTTTCGAAGATGCACAATCATCGGTTCATATGTCAGAAAAACTAATCAGAGAAAAACAATGGCAAAATGCTTTGGATATGTGCAAAAATCAAGTAAGAAAATATTTTTTTTTAATACAGAAGTTTTTATGTTGCATACGAAATCTGGCTTGGTAAGTGCGCTTTAAATGTTATACACCTATACGGCACAGAAAACCTGAGTAAAGCATTCTTTTTGATTTGATTGGCCCTTTCAGTCCCGCGTGCGCCACTTTTCTTGCAGAGCTTTGCAATCCTATAACTCGCCAGGCGATTGAGCTAGAGAGCTGTTCAAACCCTCTACAGATTCAGCAAGTCTTGTAGTCAAAATCGAAAAAAATTTTCGTTTTGGGTTTGAGCTTTTCTGGGGGGAACGTCATAAGTAAGGGTGTTTTTTCGTTATTTTGGCCATCTTTGCCTGGCCCTTGTTGCCGTCCCAATGGGCCATTTTTTGGACTCAAAGTTTAGTTGAAAACTAGGTCAAAATCCGCGTCTATAGAGCGTTTGATTGATTTTCCAGCATATCGGGAGCGAAAATTATGGCTCATAAACCAAAAATTGACCAAACGTTTGCTCCCTCAAAAGTCACTCTCGGGGGAATTTCACCCCAGGCAATAACGCGCCGTCAGATTGAGCTGGAGAGCTGTTCAAACCCTCTAAAGACTCGTGAAGGTATGTAGTTTGCAATAAAAAAAACGTTCCAGTTTAGGATGTCTGTTTTTTTTAATGCTTATATAACGATAGGATGTTTATGTAATTTTTTGCTGACGTCAGCATTTTTGCTCGACCTCCATTTAAGACCCGCAGGAGCCATTTAAATGACATAAAATTTTTTTGAGTTTAGCTGTTTTTTGGTTACTATTCGGGACTTTGAAGGGTCCGAACGGGTTTTTAGCGTTCCTGGTTCCGAGATTAGGGCCAAAAAAACGTAAAATAAATTTGGGAAATCCCCCAAAAGTATTGAGAAAAACCCCTTCCCAATTAGCTGTTTTTGGCCTAACTTTTGAACCAGAAACTCAATCAAGGGCTCTAAAAACGCGTATTCTGCCCTATAATCCAAAAATACTGCGAGCCTAAATATTGGCGTGTGGGATCTGATAATGACGTCATACAATTAACCAAAAATATGCCCCTGTCATGATCCCATTGGCCCAAAACCCCCAACCAAATTTAAAAAAATTATTTTTATTCTAAACTACACAACGCCACTAGTCGTTTGCGATTGAGTTACTTGAAGTGACAATTCTTTTCACAGGATTTTATAGTCCCTACTTGCGCTTTCCAAGAACACTGAAACTTGTTTTAAAACGTGTTTTAAAAAGCTCTCGTCTAAAATAGCCACAATTAACGTCATTGCCGAACGCCGCTAATAATTGGTTAAAGCAGATCCCCTGTGAGTTTTGTAACTGATATTATTGATATCGGTGTGTGTCCAGGATTTTGAAAAACAAGAAAAATGGAAAAACGCATTCTCCCGGTCTACAGTTTCCACAGTCCACACATCGGCTACGCAACACTGTCCCAAAACGCACTAGGCTTTCATGATGATACCGTCTCAAATGACTTTTCAAGTGAAGTTATGTGAATATTCTGTAACCACCGTAACAAAAAGCTCAAGCCATTGAGCGCACCAAGCAACTCCAAACTTAACTCTTATTCACTAATTGCTGCCGCGCTGCTATTGTGCAAAGGACGAAGATACGTAACTGTGTTACCGTTAACTATATCGATAAAAACGTGCAATGCTTTAGAAGCGGGAACATGACCGAGGACCAAAAATCAGACAGATAGATAGATTTATTTGGCGGTGCTGAATTAATTCCGCTAGATGTACTGTCTAAAACAGAAAAAAAACGCCGGGACGCCGAAAAAACACAGAGGTTATCTAATCAGGTGTCCCATAAATTAGATGAGATTGATAAATCTTTGCATGTTGAATGTTGTGTCGACCGCTAGACTTGTTGTCGCAGTCCGATGTAAAGTTTTCGGGATTTAATGGCCAAGTTGTGAAGAGGTTACTCTTGTCTGTTACAAATGACCATAACGTTTAATTGTCATGGACCGCAAGGTTCCAGACGACGAGGAAAAGACTAACTCGACAAAAAAGAAATCCTCTTCGGGTTGCCATAACCCTTTCTTGCTCCACGCACACCCATTACAAAGATAGTTTTGATTTGATTATGACCGTGATGTATATTCCATGGAGATTGAGGAGTTCATTTTTGGAGATAATCTTCGTAAGATTATCATTCGCGCACTGACAGTTGCCATGATTCGCTCATGCTTCGCAACTAATTAATTTGATCGAAATTGGTCGCCGCGGCGAAATCCGAGAGTCTGTTCTACCAGAGTTTAAGGCAGGGCCCGGCAACCTACGGCCCGCGGGCCGGATTTGGCCCGCCAAGTAAAATCACCCGGCCCACAGTCCCTTTACAAATTGTAGTAACTGCATGGCCCGCCTAGTGGTATTATATTTTATGAATCTGCCTTCCTTGCAACTTCTTGTATTGCATACTATACTGCATGCTTCTTGTAATGCATACCATCGCATACTTATGAGAAAGCGCACAGTGCTATACATGTACTGTGTGTCATATTTTTCATTTTCTTTGTGAATTTCAGGAGTTAATCAGATTAGAATTCCACAAATTCCTAAGTTTTAACAACATCATAAACAGCAAAGGGAGCGGAATTTTGGTGGAAATTTAGTACGACCCGCCATACCTTGCAGACTTTGTTTTTGGCTTGCGGTTAGGGAAAGGCTGTCGACCCCTGGTTTAAGGCCACAATGCGTTTTTATTTCAAGTTAGGACTTGTTCTAGTCACATCAGACTGTGGAATTACTGCCGAGTGTGGTGTGGACAGGTCAGTCAACACCAGCGCAGCGCATATTTGCGTATTTTTCGAGACTAAGTCCTTGCGCAAAAATGCAAAGTGTGACGTTTACGCACTTTTTTTTGCACAAACAGTCACAATCGGCAAGCAGAGGATCAGCCCGAAGTCGGATTTTTTGAAAATAACTTTTACCCACTCCGACTACTCTAGACCAAACTCCTTCCAACTGTGCAGGCCTGGTAGTGATAACAGTGTTTAAGATTAGTTCAAAATATGTTGGGATAACACGCTCACATGCTTCAACAAGGACACTAGGCATACCGAAATTGTTAAATTGCACTAACAAAGCACAGCCGGAGCCGCAGCGGAGCCATGTTATGAAAAAACACAGCTCCGGATCCGGAGTCATTTCATTTTTACAAGAGCTCCCCAATCCTGGTTTCCATGAATTTTCAATATGGCGGTTGGTCAAGTCGCATGCCAACTATTGTGCCGATATACCCAAAGCACGCTGGCTGCGTCCTGCGTGTGCTGAATCGTAGCGATTTCTTCGTGTGACTCTATCAAAAGAACTAATCTTGTGGCTCTTCATGTTTGAAATGCACCTCATCAGTGGCATAACTGACGGGTGGTAGGGGTGCGAACCGTCCCCCTGCCAAGCTAAATGTTAAAACCGGCCCCCTACCTTGCTTGTATTTTGGTATTTACTATTCTTTTGGTTTCGGTAGATTATTGTTTTTGCGTTTTTCGGAGTGTTTTCTGGTAATTTCGGGTTTTTGTATAGCCGTTCAATACCGGATTCGCTATTGTTTCTCAACTATTTTCTGAGTGTTAGCCAGTGAGCTCCCTTCAGCTAAGTTTCCCCCTGGCTCAAACCTCTAGTTACGTCACTGCACCTGACCAAGGAAAGGTTGTACTGTATATAAGAGCTATGCGTAGGGCTAGCAGCAGTATCCTACAATAAAAGCGTAGTTGTTTCTTAGGTGACTGACCAATACAGTAGTTTTGTCAGCGTTTGTATCGCGCAAAGCTCGATTGATATATCTAGATGTGATTTTTTCCCATTTGAAATTTTTTCAGTAAAGTCATTCAGAAATCAGATTGCTATTGAGTACTTGCGCAAGTTTGTACTGCTCACATGCTAAGCAAATAAGAGAAGATTTTGATGAGCTTGAATAGCAAGCAAAAGCCACTTTGCCAACTGGCAACCGCAGAACTCTTCCCCAACGAGACAGGGAAACCACAAAAAATGACAAAAGCGCGTTTGGGTCTGATGCCCTAGATTAGTGGTTCTTAGTTTATGCAACCACGCGAAGCCTTATTTCTTAGCTTGATGGTCACTAACTGCTCAGGCGAATAGTTATTTTTAAGATTCAAAAGAATTAAAAATGAATTAAAGGGCCGCAATGTTCCAGGAGAGATTATCCACACTAGCATTCGGTACATTAAAAGTGACAAACTTAGGCAAAGAAATTGTAATGAATTCTTTGTTAATGTTGATATGAATAAGGCAAGACAAAACCTTTTTACCTGTTTACTGTGCTATGTTCAGCCTTACTTGATTCGATGATTGTAGCATTTTGTTTCTTTACATGTATTTCAATAATGACAGCGTAAGCGAAATTATTTATAGCAGCCTAGTCGCCACGGTGGGCATTGGTGAGCTCAATCCTTACAAATTTAAATATGAAACAGTATAAATCAGTAAAGATTTCATCAAATTTTTAGAATTTCAAGTCCCCTTGCGCAAATTTAAACCCCTATTCAAGACACTCTGGCGACGATAGTGGTTTTCAAACTTCACATCTTTTCAAGCGACAGCTTAGTTGCGTTCGATTCTTACCAGCCAGAAAAAGTATGAAACACGCAAATCGTGAACCTAACAGTTGCAACTATTTGGGTGCGTTNTACTTGACGTGTTTTGCTCGTGTGTATGAGATTTTTACAGTCGTGATAAGCGAGTTGCAAATTGGTCCTCACGTTGTGCTTTAAAGTCTTTATGCCACCACACACACTACAGTGTATAGGTGCAGTGTGTGTTTGTTTTTTTAACATAGATAAGAAAAAACAGATGTGATTCTTACAAAAAACGTAGACCATGTGTTTTGTCAAACATTTCAATTGTGGCGATTTCGGCTGGATTGCCAGTGGCAGTTAATAATCCTGTTCCCGCCAGCCAAGTAGGATTTCAGCAATTCCGTGAAATTTAACGCCTTTGCGTCGAAGGCAGCAACAAACGTAGTGATCGTGAGCACTCCAGTAATGATTTATAATTTTTACTGACCGCACTTTCAGAGCGTCTATTTCGGATTTTCGCAAACTGATTAACGCTTTTCAATTTTTTCCTCGCAACAATGGGAGAGGGGGCCTCGCATCAGTTAAATTCGCCCCTGACTGTCATTTACTTGAGTGTATTATCTGCACTTACACGTCAAATAATAAATAATCCCATTGATAAGTTTTAAGCATTGAAGTAATATGTCCAGTGCGGACGATGTTTCAGTCAAAACACACGAAACAAAATCCTTATTTACTTGACCTATTTAGCCGATGAATATTTTGCAGTTTCCTTCAACTTCTTAAAGATGTAGAATCGCCTTTAAAAATTGCACGCCAGTTTTAATAGACTAGAAATAGACTTTTGATTTATTAGACTTTTGTTTTCGGTAAGTTGTTGTCTTTTTGTATGTTTCGGACTATTTTCTGGTGATTTAGGGTTTTAATATAGCCATCCACAATCGGATTCACCACCATTTCTCAAGTTTTTTTCTGATTGTAAGCTAGTGGACCCCGTTTAGGGGCCGATGGGCACTTTTCAGCTACTTTTTCCACCCTGCCTCAAACGTCTAGTTACGCTACTGAATATAGCTATGTAAAATAGGAAATGCAAAAAGGAGGTCATTTTGACATTTTTGAATGTGCTCGGAGAATATTTCATTTCTCATGACAAACGTGGACATGTACTTCAAAAAGAGGACGTATGGTAGCCCTACTTAACAATGCTACTCATATGCGACCTGCGCAGAGGCAAAATCTACCAGAAAGGAGTAAAGACGTAAGCTAATGCTCTCTGCGTGGCTTGGCCTTGCATTCACTTTATAGATATCTGAACTGACGGACTTTCAGGAAACCAGTAAGTGTAATAGTTGTTTCGTCACAATATCAAATAATATTCAAGTGAACTACTACATAGCGTCTACAAAAGAATTTTCCTCGGTAAAAATGTTTAAGTGGCACGCACATGTCACACATATGGCTAAGCACATGAGCATGGTGGGGGCCCTGGGCCTCCCCCTAAATCCGGCGCTGTGAGTACTCACCTATAACAATAATCGTCAGACAAGCGTTACTACTCGACGGAAGTGGTACTTTGAAATCTACACTAAGACATCCCGTGGGCCTCATGTCTTTGACCAAGGTTGCTGAACCACTGCGGTAATAACGCGGTTTCACTTCCACGCAAGTTTGCAGTTTGACACAACTCTCCGCACATCGGTGGTCGAAAAGGGCAAGTTTTTTGTTCGTACAAAGTGCAGGAATCTAGTTATTCCAGGACAGTACAAATCTCAGTACGACTGGTCCAATTAACACGTCGCACTTAGGGCTGAACAAAACGCTCTCGTCAACGCATCCGGAGTGACGGGCGGTGTTGCACTTCGTTAGAAACGGCAGCGAATTCTACTCATCGTCATCGTTGATGAATTTAATGAGTTGAATCATGGAGCGACGGTGGCTACCACGCATCAATGCGTTAGAGCGTTGATCTGATTAAAGTGAACATTCGTCTTGAAAGTAAGTGCGACCAATTCCTGGTAGCCACGATTATAGCTGTGGCCTCCTCGCCCGCAGGGCAATGCAACCTGCAACTCGCTGCCTTGAAGGTACGGGACGTCTTCTTTGGTTTAAAGTAGCTGAAATTGCAATGTCGGAAGCATCGCGTTCAACAACAAACGGTACCGATTCAAGTGAATGTAGAGCAAAGTGTTCAAGCTCAGTTTTAAGTGATTTGAACACAGTCAACGAATCACCTGCTGACGGGAACTTCTCTGCCGTAGTAAGAAGCAGGACCTTACCAGCAAACCGTTCAATCCACTTCACATCGTAAGCAAACATTCCGAGAACACGGCGAAGCGACTTAAAACAGGTAGGAGGTGGAAACTCGTTCACGGCACGCAAGCGTTCTGGGTCAGACTTGAAAATCCAGTTTCCGACAACGTTTCCAAGAATCTGAATGTTCAGCCTCATTCAGCGTAAACATTCTGCGACGGATTGCTTTAAGGAACGCTTGTACATTGTAGTCGTGCTTTTCTTTGTTTCGCCCAGCAACAGTCACATTATCGAAATGTGCAAAGGTATCCAGTAGGTTTTCTTTTATAAATTGTGCTGTTGTTCTTTGAAAAGTCGCACCGACTACAACGTAAAAGCCGTTATCAGCACCAAACTGGATACGTTTAAATTTCTATAGTCCAAGGACTGTATTCACATTCAGAGTCAACTATCGTGAATTGATGGTAAGCAGTTCTTAAGTAGAAAGTTGAAAGTTGAAAATACACTATATTTTGCTAAGTTTTCACCATGTCGTAAATACGAGGAAGCGCGTATGCACCAGGTTCCGTAAAGATGTTAATTGTTTGTCAATAATAATTAATTCATGCACAAAGCGCCTGTTACTATTATTCTCTTGGCCTTTAACATCAATCACCTGAGCACGCCACCGAGATGAACTGGGTCGGACAACGCCATCCTTGTCAGTGCAGATCACCGCATATTGGTACTATACAATTTCAAGAACACTTCACATTCTCTCTTTGAAACAAATATATCAGGTCTGTGAGATGTTTTACCGATAAGAATGTTTTAAAGAAATGCGCTGGAAAAAATTGATTGACAAAAATGTGTATCCCGCACAGCTTCTTCAACCTATGTCGATCGAATATCCTGAAATAAAAAAAACATAAACTATTCGCTGGGAAAAAGAAGATCCGCATTTCCTGCAAAACTTGCAGTTTAATTAGATATTTTGTATNTGGTTTACCATGCCACTGTACACTGTAAGAAAGTATAAGACGTAAAGTCATTAAGTTTAAAAAAATTTGCNGAGTGAAAAACTTCTGTCCAAACGTTTACTATTTTTCAAAGCAAGAGTAAAATCGCTAATTAAACTTCCTTGGTAGATCGCCAGCCACATAGCTGTAAATGCCAATCACAAAGGCTGGACAAAACTTTACAGTTACACCCTTGCAATAAGAATTTGAAACTATTGTTTCTAAAGTTATAAACATGTAATTAATGTTTCAGCCACTTGACAATTGATCATATCAAAACAAAAATGTTAATTGTCTTGCAGTGCCACAGGTACCATGTGTAAAATTTTTTCGGGCTTGGCGGAAAAAAATCGATGTCTGCATTTTTAAGTACTAGTATGTTGTAAACATTACATTGAACGTTGACAATATTTTCGATAGCGAATATGCGTTTCATTTGTTGCTGTTGAAGTTTTGCGAACCTGCTATTTTGTTCCTTCATTTTATGTAAGGGTTGTACGTACGTTGCAGTAAAGCTGTAGATGGTTTTGTTCAACAATGAAACCGCAAATTTGAGAAACATGTAACAACCATTGCAACCTGTGGAAAATATTTGTTGTATTGCACTTCAATGTGTACTGCCTTATTAATGCGCCGTGTACTGACAAGTACATCCCTTGTATGTTTCATGTGTTGCATTTCAAAGCACCACTGAAGAGCACTTTGCAGTAAACGTTCTTTTCAAAAAACAGACAAAGGAAAGAAGACTTCCGGATATTATAGGAATAGGCGTGGAAAAATGTGGAACACACGCCTTAACCGAATTTTTGAATTACCACCCTTTGATTCGAATTAATAAAGCTCAGGTTGAAGCTCACTACTTTGACGGAAGCAAACCTTCTTTAGGTCTACAGTACTACAGGTAATTACATTTTACACACTTACGATTTGATGGAAGTACTACAGATAATTACTACTTACGCGCTTGTCATTTGGTACTGTAGGAGCGCTTTTATGGAATGAGGCAAAATGAACTTGGCAAAGAAAAATCAATGACTTTTTACTAGTACTTGCGCAGAGCCATTGGTTGCCGCAGTGGTTTGAGAAATATTTTTGTTTTCCGGAGAAATAATTTTCATCTCGTTTTGTCGAAATTTCATCGTCAAGTTGACGTTGAATCTTCATGTTCAACAGACGTCTAATGCCCGAAGCTGAAAACTGTGCCCTGATCATGGAAAAGACTCCTGCTTACTTCAGTTTTCCTCCAGCAAATATACCGTTTTCCATCAAAAAATCTGTTCCTAAAGCAAAACTTTTGCTTGTGCTGTGCGAGCCAGCAAAGCGAGCGTTTTCTGATTTTGTCCACGAGGTTTGTGCTTAGTTTGATTCTTGTGCTTTAATGACGCGATCATAGCGACAGATTGATGATGAAGTGCGGGACGAAGAAAGACTTTGATGTTTGCGTAAAAATTAACTTTTTAATTAATGAAAAAGCTAAACTTACAGCAGGGAGACTTTTACTTTTCAGCATTTTTGAAGGTTGAAAAAAGCGCAGTTTTGCTTAATTTGTGCTTGAGGGTTTATTCTACTTATTTTCTGACAAATGTTTTAGACAATAAACATTCATCATTGATTGTTATATATACTTGATATGAACAGGAATGAAACTGTGAACTTTTTTTCTATTGCTATTAGAGTGGCCTAAATTCTCAGTTGCACTACAATTTGACTAGTCCTGCATGGGAGGGACCTTGCACTGATTTTACGTTTTTTTTCTACACAATGGGTGCTGAAGAAGCTCGGTTATGCAATACCACATTTAGAAAAATACGACGAGATAGAGAAGTATTTGCGGGATTACATTTACCTGGTCGAGTCAAATATCAAGCGGTGGAACAGTTCTAAACTTGTTGACACAGGAGAAAAATTGTTAGATTGGCATCAAGCGGATTACATCAGTACAATTCTGACTACCGGGCTTTACGCTTTTCACCTCAATCGCTGGCTACCCTACTACAATGATTCGAGTCTCATGATAATTGACGGAGAAGAAATGTTTCAGGACCCAGGATCAGTGATTGAAAAGGTTCAAGAATTTTTGCGAATACCGAGGTTAATTCTTCGGCAAGACTTTGAGAAAGATCCCTCAACAGGGTACTACTGTTACCGAGACTGGAAAATAGGCAAATTGCAATGTTTGCCGGATAGCAAGATAAGAACAAGAGGTGGAAAGAAAAAACTAAACCCGGAAACCTATGACTTACTTCGAAAATTTTACGCAAATGCCAATGAAGACCTTTTCAGACTTATTGGCCGACGCCTGAAATGGTCCTGATTTATTGAAAGAGCTCTGCAATTAACGATCGAAAAGTTGCCGGTTTGTGGCATTCCTCTGTATGCAACTTCGACAGGGATGCAGTTTCAGGCTAATCAGTGACAGGTGGGGACAGTTATCTCTAAAATATGAAATTAATAATTGAAAATATTTCCATAACATAAAACATTTTCGAAAACTGGAAACATTGAAAAATATCAAAAACACAAAAAACTATAGGTCGGGAGGTGATGTTGGGGAAAACCCCACGACAGCGCATACTCCAGGGGAAACCCCAGGTCCACTTGCTGATCATCTGATCTTCAATAATCCGTACAATCCAGACCTTGACCCCCCAGTTCAAATAATAGCACAAGCGCAGAAATGTTTGACCATACAGTCATAAAGTTATGTTTCTAAACGTGGAAATTTCACCCAGGTTGAAAGAAGAACTGTGCATGCTGTAATGTGCCATTTTACACAAAAATTTGCAAAAGTTTCAGCAAAACTTCCGATTCCAACTGGAAATGATGCGCTATCTTGGGGACCATACTGTAGTGACTAGGATTTCCAAACAGACACTAGCGAATTCTTAGTTGACTTGCTCAAAATTTCACCTGTAATCTTTACCTGTAGAACTTATTTGTTTTGTTTACTCTGGCCTAATAGCAAGAATCTTCAGTTAGATCAGCCTTAATCTCTAAGCTTCTTGTGTTCGGCTGAAACTCAGACAGTCATGATTGTTGTCGCTGACTCACGTATTTTCGCTTGACGCAAATGAGTTCAGTGGTAGCCTTCCCGAAGGGAAATGGTTGATTCAAAGAGCACGAACTGATCTTGACGGAGTTTTGTGGTCACGGACATATCACGGTACTAAATTTTTATTCACAACCTGCGATGCAATTTTGCCGAAATGGATGTGTTCTGCTTTTTTTACGGAATATGTGAACATTGTAGAATTTGTTCGTTCGGACTTGTGGATTATGTTGACCACTCATATCCAACACACTGATGAAAAATATAGTTGGTATGTTGCACAAAGCACGGATATAACATGAGCTTAGCTTTTTGCTGCCCATGTGGAGTGATTTGTTAAAATTCTGCTGTCACGTTTTTGACTGTGTGAAGCTATGGGTGACAGCGCAAATATTTTTGCTTTCGATCCAACGCTAGGTTGAACAGAATCTGGTCATGTAATCATCGTATGAAACAAAACTAATGAAAAATGGATACTTTTCAAAGTGCTTAATGAAAAAACTTTAGACAAAGATCAGTGTGTAATTGAAAACATGGCGTGGGCTAATTTGCTGTTCCACATTTGCACCCCTATATGAAGTTGTTATCGACTTATTAAAAATACACTGATTCTCTCAAATTGCCTGGCAGCAAGTATAAGCTTCATTTAACGTATATTGTCTGTTATTGTCGAATGGAAAAAATCGATCACTTTAAAAAATGTTTCGGAACAAACGAACAACCTCAACATTTCGGCTCAGGCCTGAGTGCATGGGCGTCCGCAGGGGGGGGGGGCAAAAC
>JGI24021J15306_10007819_pt1 | contig 13069 bp, 11 predicted proteins | sample Ectturendosymbi1_FD_15306 | JGI IMG/M metagenome (IMG submission 15306) | reverse complement strand
TGGTTTAAACACACGGCAGTCTTCACTTTCGGGACAAAAAACAAATCTATTGAGTGAAGGCGTTCCATCCATTCTCTGCACCTTTTCATAATCATTTCACATTTGTAAAGGAAACGTCATTNNCANATTTTTAGCACACTTCAACGAAGCGTAATAGCTGTTAACGTTACGCTTCCTTTTCTTGAATGTTGACTGCACAACTTTTGAAAAATTTTTTCCTGTTGATGAATCATATTTTGTGTCAAGCTCAGGTGTTTTGCCTTGTGGCGTGTTCCGGTAAACAATGTCGCCGAACTCCTTTTGTACGCTTAATACAAAATGGTGATACTGTGTCACAAAATCATCCAATCTAGCAAGCCTCTTGCCGCTCAAGCAATTCTGTTTTAAATCCCTGAAATGCTGTTCGATAATACCCTGCGTCCGGTTATTTTCAAGCATCGTTTGAAAACTGGACTTGGCAAGTTTTTCACACTTCTTGGAGTATTCATCAAACAATCGCTTCTGGGAAACAGTTGTCGTGTCATCCATGTGCCTCATCAAATTACCCAACATCAACTTTGAAGCTTAGCAAATTTGCTTAAAATCATTTCCAAAACAGTTTTGCAAAATGCTTTTTTGAAATAGTGATTTGGTTTAAGTTTTTACATCATTTTATGTTTAGTACAAGTTTCTGATGCTAGAAACACATCGAGCTTTACAAGTTTCTGATGCTAGAAACACATCGAGCTTTGACCTGTATCGTAGGAAAAACGGTGACTTTTTCTCCTGCTTTTTAATCTAAGTATTTCGTAACATACAAAGTTTGTTCATCTTCATTAATATTTTCTTCGTTTATCCTTTGTCTTCCACGTGAGAACATCTGCATTGCATTGCTTAAGGTTTTCGAAATGTTTTTTTAACAACAGGTGGGGCTGTTTCACAGTTGGTTACTACAGTTAAGCTCTTGTCCATTACATCCAATTAACAGATCTTTGTGCACGAAAGCAGGCCGTTTATCCAAAGCAGAGCTAGGTTTTCTCATTTTCTTTGAGCAATGTTTCATACAAAGCATTTTGGCCGCTTTCATTGCGTGACTATAGCAATTAACAACAATAGTCTTGTTTAGGTCTGAAGTGTTTGGGTTTCCAGTTGCAATCCTGTAGCACCTGTTGTAATACTCTAGTCTCCCTGTCCCACACATGGCTTTCAGTACTCCATTCCACAAAGCCATAGAACCATCGATAATAATGAGCAACGGCGTTTTCAGTCTTCTGCATTGTCTCACAAGATTCATGTAAAATGTCTCTAAAAATGACTTATGCTGTTTGCATCATGGCAACATGAAACATTAGTGGAACAGGCAGTGCCACTTCCCCTTCGCAAGGATTACGAACAAGAAATGTATATACACTTGGAAATCAGGGCATGTCTTCGTGACGTCGCAGTATACTGCCGGTTGCATCAAAATACACAATATCTTTGTGTGCAAGTTGGCTGTAGGTTTTCAACTGAGCATTTGTATGAAGTGCAACAGACGGAGGATAGATATTCAGGCCACGAATGAATTCTTTTCCAGCGGACTTTAACTTCTGCCTCAACATTTCCAATTTTGAAAACCACAATTTTGTGATTCGGCAGGAAAAGTTTTTTATATTTCGCAAAACAGAATTAGGGGGCAAGTACGTTTGGGCGCCGAGACACCTTTCTGCATCGGTTTGTTCTTCAAGTAGTTCCCTGTGCACTTGCTTAGGCGATATGGTGGCTAACTTTTTACGAAGGTCTTCTCGAAAAGTGCCAGTCACTGGTCTGCTACGAGTAGGCTACATTGATGTTTGTGGTGGCGAGTACCAGAAATTTTAAGTCTTGCTTTAACATGATAGGAAAAAGACAGCAATTCTATTTTGACGTTGCAAGAATAGCCACAACAATTTTTGTGACGGTAGTACATCTGGACATGTCCTTTGTAGAAGAACTCATCTGAAAGCGAAATCAGGGTAGTACTGTCAGGATGCCTCAAGTAATGATAGCGAACACATGGGAAGCAGTCAGAATAAGCTTTACGCACGATTTGAAGAAGAACTTCCTTGTACATGTTGCTAGAAAATGAATGTGCTTTTCGATTTTCAACCATCAGTTTCCATTTTTGCAATGGTATGTCAGATTTCATATTCCTGTTGTAGGTTTTTATTAGTCCGAAAGTCTTCGACTTATCTGCGGTTACCTTTCTCAAATCCGCTATGCTTTCACTTGAAATCCAATCGTCATTGCAATTAAGAAAACCTGATGGTGCTGGTGGCAGTGGTGAATTAAGTGAGTTGACATGGTCCGATGACAACGCTGCTGGTGACTGTTGTTCAAAATTATAACTCTGAACTTGTTCATTTGCGTTTGCAACAGCCGAAGATCTCTTCGAGCGCCCATGACTTGTGTTTTTTTTTGGATGTCACGATTTGTCTCGTCTTGTGCGTCATCACCGGTGTCATACTGTGCATTTTTCATTTGCTTCACTACATAGCTTTTTCTTGGCCTTGCTTGATACAGCATCCAGACACTTTACAAATGCGTCTGTGTCTTCTTTGTAATGCCTTTGTTCTGTTGTTATATTTCGCCAATCCGAAAATATGTCGTCATTCTCTGCAAGATTTTCATAAGCAATGTCTCCAGTTGGTTTATTACAACAGTCGTGTGATGAATCACAGCGTTCGCTTTTTCACGCTTGCTGCAACATGCGTTTCTCAATGTGGTTTCTTTTCATTTCAACATTGTGATGGCGGTACACTTTAGTAATGTCTATCTTCCTGCTGAGGACGGCATCATTACAAACAACGTGTTTGTCTTTCCACTGCCCTCTGGTCAAAGAGATAGCACATGTATCATCAAAAACACATTTTGGGTGAAACCATTCTTCGCACGTTTCGCACGCAACCATAAGTTCTCCTTCATAAATGCTTTGGCAAATGCACTACCGCTTTGGGGGCTCGTTTTCAGTATTCTTACTTTTTCCCGCTTATGAAGTGATGTATCTTCTGTGATAACTTTATCAACCACCTTTTCTCCTGATACACACAGAACTCGGTCGCGGAACGTCAAACTAGCTTTCCAAGCTTTTCGTATTTTAAGTATGTTCTTGCGATTAACAAAAAGATGTAACCATTTCAAGTACTCAATTGCTTTCGGGAAGGGTGGTATGGTTAGGATACCTTTTTAGGAACAGGGCTAAACTATTCAATGACAAGCCGTACTGTAGCCTACATTTTCTTTCTTCAACTCTTAAAAGTTTTATAATTTTTCGACAATTTCTGCAATGCTATTTCAAGAAACGATGCATTTTTCTTTAAGAATGAAAAGCGCAAATGTAAACGTTTTGGCATAGCAAGCTTGTCTCATGTAGTATTCATTCGAAGGTATTCCAACGCCAGGCTCTTACTGAATTTCTTTGCTCGATTGTGATGCAGGAACAAAGCGAGATTATTGCAAACTTCTTCACAACGTTTAACTCTCGCTCCAACTACTCGCGGCTTGACGTACCGCAGTAACAACCATTCTGAGCAAAACTTGACGAATAATACGTTGTGCCATATATTTTTTTGTTGTTGCAGCGGATTTTGCCGAGATGTGGCGACGTACCCACCAACTGCAAGAAATGTGCGATGGTTTGCATGACGCCGTTTACGCCAAACGATTGCATAATTACTGTAAAGCAAAAACGAAACAAACACACATAGAAAAGTATGAAAAAGATGACACATTTTGCCACAGATGTTGCAAATTCTACACATGAAGCAACTGCTTCGTGTACACTTTGTAATCCATACAACAACACTTTGCTAAAGTAACCTTTATCCAATCTTAGTCTGTCAAATGTACTGACACAACTGAAGACGTTTGCAAAGGTTCGCTGAAGGTTTTTCTTTGTAGCTTTTCTTGTAACGTTTCTCATGCTTTTGCAGTGTGGTGCTCGTTTTCTCCTTCTTGGATGGTTACACACATTCATGTTGGGACACATTATCTGATTCAGTCTTCCAGCACAAACCTGAAAAACGAAAACTTTGCCAAAAAAACACAAACCATTAAAATGCAAAAAATGTCAAAACTCTCCAATACTTCTTTTGAGCAAGAGCAAAGCTCAACAAAGTACAAACAGCAAACGTTACAAAAGCAACTGAAAAGCAACTGCCACTACTCATCAACAAAACTTGTATCCTGGAAATGCCATAAGAACTTCATGAAGAAGGTCCAAAATTGTTCCAATTCCTTCATGACAGGCTTGAGAGATCAAATTTCAACCCAAATGTACAATCAGAGGTGGGCAATAGGGAGTTACATAGTGGGTTAATTTTAAAGTTGCACTAGTGGCAGACCCAGTATCTTGTTTCTATTAATCTACAAGGTGTGGGTACTTTTTGACCTAGCTAAAGCCACCTCTATAACCAGGTTGCCATAAATTCTACTCCTTCTGGGCCTACTTCATCACTAGCACAGTAACTAACAGAGACTGCTTTAACGCACCCTCTGGAGTCATGTGGTGGATTAAACTCAGAGCGATTGTATTTCTCATTAACCAACGGCTTAAAATTACGCTGTACAACATGCATTTTATCAATGCAAAAGAATTACATTACAACTTGATAGAAAACCAAGCATTAACAACCATTGCCATTCCCTATACCTAAAGTCCTAGTTCTATAAGCATTAGTTTATATCAGCCCCTTGACAATGTATTAACATTGCCCGGTAGTGAAAGCTCTCGCAGACAGCTGTGCTCGAGACCCCGGTAGATTCAGACTGATTCTACGATTTCTCCACCCGTAGAGAATGGGCCCTTCCGCTTCTATGTTGATCTGTTTTTCTTCTGCGCAGTTTGCATGACTACCGTCATCATTCTGATCACTTGTTGGTTTATCTTTGTAGTTCCATTTCGGACAACTCAGTATTTTTACGTCATTGCTGCTTGTACTGGCGCCTTTCACAAGTCACCGACGGCTGTACATAGTCACTTTCTTATTTCATTTATTTTGCTGTACCCGAGTAATCGTTTCCTATTCTTTCCTGTTTCCCGTACATGTCTGGTTGTGACGTTGTAAAAAGTTCACCTCTACATTTGTTGTTCGCAAAGGCGTTACTCTTTCATACGCATTCGGTAATCTTTTTGTTTCTCATAACTATGCTTTTTATGATGCAACCGCATGTCATCCTGAGCTGTCAATCATCACCTTTTGTAATCATTTCTTAGTTAGGTTTTTGCAATCAACTTTTGTTTTGGACAATTACCGCAATAATTTGTCTGTAATGATATTATAGCGCAACGCTTCTCCTAACTCATTCCTTTGGTTTGGTTCTAATTTGTTTTCATTTTGAAATATTGCGATTTAGTACTCTGAATTTTGCTAACTATTGATTTGGCATAGTTTTAAACGCTTGGTTTTCACCCACATACATGACACAAAATCTTTTTACACGTAAGAACGCTTATATAGAATCACTTTATGAATCATTCCTCTGTTCCAACTTGTTAAGAATATCTGCCATATCTTGACGTTTTCTTAATTCAACCAGAGTCCCAATGTCATTGAAAGTTTCTCCCGGTCGCCAATAATACAAATGCTTCATAGGCTTTTTCTTCTTAACCATGTTCCGGACTTGAATCGTACGCTTTTGGTATTTTTAAATCCTACATCGTACGTGTCTTGATTTACTTTTATTCGTACTCGTACACCTTCATTCTTCTTCAGAACTTTTGGAATCCAGTTAATAATGAGTACAGTTATTTCTTCTTCTGATAACTGTATCAATGGTTTTGTAGAATTGTCCGTGTCTTTATTACCATACTCCAACAGAGTTTTTCTAGCACTTTTTCGATTCCGTTGCAATTGGTGCAGTTTATTTACAATTTCCATAGTTCTGTAATTATAATCTTCTTTTCATCTTTTACAAAAAAACATTTTCTACACACACTACTAATTATATTCTGGGTTTTTAACTTATTATACGTAAGCTCTTCTGGCCAGTCGTATAAAACATCGTTGTGAACACATCTTTTTATTTTCTCTACACGTTCAGTGGGCTTTGCCGGTTTACTGAACCAGAAAACATATTTTTGTTTATCTTCTTCATTCCTTATGCTTATTGGCAAAACTTTAAACCAACTACGATTTGCTCTATTTAACCAGTTTAATAGCAAAGCCACATTTTCTTCTTCAGTTAATCTGATCATGGGTCTTGATAACGTTTCCCATCTCGTTGTTCCAAATTTAGCTATTATTAAATATGCATTTTTATGCCAAACTTTTGCATGCCTCAGCATTTCTACAAGATTCTTTTTTTCCATGCTATAATTTCTGAAAATACAATAAAAACACACAATCAATTTATCACAAGTTTTCAACAAATACACTTGCACAATACCTAAGTTCGAATTTACAATCGCATAAATGTTTACGCAATGTCTGCTCTTCGTATGCTATTGGCAATTTCAGGCCTGGTCAAATCCTTATAAGTTGTATTTGGTAACCAATCATACAATTTGTTGACACTTTTTAAGCATTTTATTTTAACCATCTTTATTTTCCGTGACTTATTTTTCTTCAACCAGACAGCATATACGGCATTACTTATTTCATCTCGCAGTCTTAGTTGCATTGTCCACTTTCGTTTAGGTTTACGCATTACAACCATCCAATTTATTACTAACGCTATGCTTTCTTTTTCACTCAACTGCACCAAAGGCGTTGTTAAAGTTTTCCAGTTAATTACACCAAACCCAGCAAATATTGGAGAAGCGTCTTGTTTTTGTCGTTGACATTCCCAGAGTTTCTCTATAAAAGTCATTTTACTAAGACAATATTTTTCTGAAACATAACAAACATATACAATTAATTTCATCACGATACAAGATATTGCCACAAATATTTAATTAATGTATTGTCGTTTGGCCATTTATTCTTTCACCTTGCTCATTTCTATAATTTATTGTAGTTACTTTGCAGATATCCTTTTCCACATATGACTCAAAAACAACTTGATGTTCTCCACACTGCAAGGTGAATTTACTTTCTACGGCCTTTACTTTAGTAAAATCACGCATCATCACACATTCTTGTAACCATTGCATCACTTGAAGAAAAGATTCCGAATGATATTCTTGTTTTTGAAAGTTCTTTACATCATCATAAACGTTTCTTGCTTGTTCTTTACATCATCATAAACGTTTCTTGCTTGTTCATAAGCTTGTCGTATTGACAATACACTATTCATTATTTTTATGATTGCTAATACCTGCACAAACAACAATCATTTTTACATTTCTTTAAAGTATCGATAACCATTTTCATTATTCCACCACTGTAATGGTATCAAACTCCGTATTATCATCACTTGTTACTTCATCCATGTTATGGTCTTCTAATACCATAACAGACGATAGTGTTCCCTCAAAGAAAATTTCACTCTGAACAAATATTTGTTTTAGTGCGCATACAATTGCTAAGCCATGTAGACACACAAACAGTGAAGCGTTTCAAGCTTTAACAGGGCTATGCGATATGTGTATGATATTAAATTTGAAATGTTGCAAATGCGCGGGAATGAGATTTCCCTGCGCAAACGGTCTGGTAGTACTGCACGTTTGCGCACCTTAGAAGAAACACTGGTGGAGGATATTTTTCATAGTGGGGGACCATGGGCGTCCGCAGGGGGAATGGCATTTGCCTCCCTGGAAGTTGGGATACGAACCAAATGTCTAGATTTATTTCTTTCAATGACAGTTTATTTTCCGGTATGACACTCACTCTGCACAAGAGCCAAATTTACTGTTTTGGTATCATGACGTGATGTTTACAGTTCACTCATGTCCGCTCATTTTCCTGCAGAGGCAGGTTGCGAAACTTGGGAACAGATTGTTCTTCCATTGGCCTTTATTGCGTAACAATTACATGGCAATAAATTTTCAAAGGTTCACTTCAAGTTGCGGCAATAGGTATTTTGCCGTCTGTGGCTGTTGAATGTAGGCATCTTGGCAGGCAATGCAGCAAGACAGTGACTGTTGATAGCAGTAACCCAAATAGTTTTATACTGTGTAACAAGAAGCAAGGACGCCGGAGAGCAGGAAAGTGACGGGAGCATTTCCCCCCTGCTCTTTCAAAAGGGGGAGGAGGTGCCTTTTTTATTGCTGCATTATGGTAATTTCATGGTTTATCAAGATAGAATTGAAACAAATTTATTGCAGCTATTCGCGCAACAAGAAAATTCAGAATGGTAGTCTATCATTTCTGTGATTATTTTTGAGGTCAATACTGTTGCTGAGCAGAAACAAAAATATTGGTAGCTATTTGCTTGTTTTTTTATAAGTTTCCATTTTCCTCAACGTTCTTACTGCTCCCCCTGCCCTACCGTTGTTTCGGCGTGCCTGAAAAGGAGCATGAGTGAAAAAGACGCAATGCTGCCAACAAAGTGCATTTTTTTAAACTAATGTTCCCTCTCAATTACAAAAATGTGCGGTACCACCAGACCATTTAGGCAGTGAAATCTAATTCTCGCGCACTTGCAATATTTCAAAACATTGTGAAAACATTAAAACAACGAGAACCTATTTTAATCATGTGTGTACCTTGTTCGTACAGCATTTTAATAAGATTTCATACTTATTCCAATAATTCACAAGGTTTGTAATTCATTTCGAACTCTGCTAACTCATTCTTAAGAATTAGGATATTCATGCTCACTAAAACAAACGTTTGCTCAGTGCAAAATTTTCTTGGAGAAAAAACTGTTTGCAACTGTTACCGTAACATTGGGCAGTTTCTTTGTGGTGCAGAAAGGGTAATGCGTTTTGTGTACGTCAATTTGCATTGCATCGTCAGCAACCTGAAACGGATAAGCAAAAATTTTTTGCACCCCTGGAAAAAATTTTTCCCTCCCTGGAATAATTTCTGAGGATGCCAGTGGGGGGACACAAGTGTACGTTAAAAAGACTTAGTAAGATTTTTTCATCAAGCGATATACTTCAACAATGGACCCAACACTGATTGTGTTGCTTAAACATATTTAAGCAATTTTGAAATGTAAAAGTGGGAGACCAGGCCTCGCAGAAAAAGGTGGGGTGCCTAGTCCTATGCGGACCCCCGGTTCCGCCACCCCTGCCTACCAATTAAAAGAGGGGAAATGATAAATTCAGAAAAGCGTAAGCTCCTTTACGATCAGGCGCGCAACCAGGGGGGGGGCATTTGGGGCATTTTCCTCCCCCGAATATTTCAAAACATTGCATAGCAATTTTAACATTTGCAGAAACTTCCAAAGAATAAAAACGAAAATTTGTTATTCTAATCAATTAGAAAAGTCTTAGTTGAATTATTATTTGCCCAAATAGTGGTTAATTATCTCCTTAAAAGATTTGTCTTGAGTCAGGCCATCTGATCAGAAAATTTCGCAAATGATTGGTATTTAACCACAAATATGTTGGAATTGCCAAAACTTCGGAGATAGTTTTAACATATTGGTATTTTTAAGGCATTTTTTATCCTTTTGTTCGTGTAACACTCTGAAAATTTTTTAAAACGCAGTGTGCGTGCACACTTTGATTTTGTTTCTTGCCTATCTTCTGAGGAAGAGAGTTTGCATACACTCTCGAAACGTCATCTATAAATACTGCATTGTTATCACACCAGTGGAGCAAAGCTTGCAGCCAGTAGAATATGACTGGTGACAGAAACAGCATACTGCGTTCATGGGCGTCGGAAGGATTGTTTCCAGAAGTGGGGGCAAAAGTGGATTTTTCCAAGCGCAGCTAAAAATATTTTTTCGGGGGGAGGCCAAAGTGGCAAATTTTCATTTCACCCGCTCGAAACTAAGAAAACGACCTTTTTTTAGTAAAAAATTGATAGAAAAATGTCAAATTTCAAAATCCTTGTCCCCCCTTCCGACGCCCACGACTACGTTCACATTGTGTTAGCTTTACGTTTGCCTGGGGGTTACTGTGGACTAGGGTTGCCAGCTAGGTATTTCACCGTCCTGGCCGGTATTTCTCTGCTAATTTAGCAAAGGCCGGTATGAAGCCGGTATTTTGAAAATTGGTGCCTGAAGCCGGTATTTTGAAAATAAATGATTTGCAGTAATTGCACACAGATCTAACGCAGAACCTCTAAAATTATGATGACTCCAGAAGTGAATCTTATCAGGACAGTTCCTTCAGCGAAGTACATTTATTGTCTCTCGGTTTTCCTTTTACACGTTACTTAGTCATACTTAGCATCTTCCTTCTTCCTAAACGTGATCTGCATGAGCATTTATTTTGGCAATTAACAGTGCAACCGGCGTAGATGGGGTTATTGTCTGCAGAGGCGGATACCGCCAGTGAGGTTAGGGGGGGGCGATTTCAGTAATATTTGGTAGTCAAGTCTCATAACGGCTTCGCTGCTACAAGAGGGATGAAGTATACTTCACAACACTGCTATGGCAAAGCAGTGGACGACAAAATGGCCTTATGTCGCGAATGTTGTTTTCCGAATTGCACAAAATCATGGTGAATGAAGCTTCTTTCGTATGTTTTAGGGGGGGGCGATCGTACCAATCGCCCCTCTGGATCCGCCCTTGCGGTTTTCTGAACTACTACCGTAGGCTATTGCAGGCACAATGCAGAAAATTCATTGAAATGAAAAGCATGACAATAACGTTGCAGAGACTAGCAAACCTGTCATGATCACGCGAGCTGCATTGAACGGACACACTATTTAGTCAGCGCACTATAACTAGCTCAAGCAAGAGCCATTTGAAGTGAATTTAGCATGCAAGAAATTATTAGTTGCGTTATGGTTTTCATACAGGTAGTTCTATCATAGAAGAGCAAATACCATCAAATTGTACGGAAAGATGTTCACTTCTGAAATTGATACATGACATGTAAACTTGGAGTTTTACTGAGTGCATTATTGTTGTAGAGTTTAAGCAAAAGCTTCCGTTCACATTTGAACACTGCAGTTATCGTTTTTCATTTTCAAAGTAGGTTAGTTTGCTGATGCTTAATATAGGGCTATAGACCAGTGGTGCTCAAACTTTTTGCTAAAGGGAGCCAAATCCAGACCTACGATTTTGTTAGAGAACCGCACTAAAAAATTTTACCACAAGTCATTTGACACGTTTTGTTTTATTGCAGAACGAAGTCTGTTGCACAAGATAATAGGGGTTTGTTGAAAGACTGCTGTGAGACCCGTAAAAAGAATGCTTGGGACCAGCACGCGGCCCTGCAGAACCGCGGTTGAGCAACACTTCTGTAGACTATGCTCACAAAGCGTACGTTTATACAATGTTTGAAAATTTTTAAAACAACCTTCATTGACATTGTAGAGAAAATAACACGAGAAATGAATGTTGTCAAAATATTTTTTTTAATGTTTTTCGAGAATACAGTGCCACTAAATATGCGACTACGAATGCATCCTAAATTTGTCACTGTTGAAAAAATGGCAGGTATTTTTACAAAATGCATATGGCAACCCTACTGTAGGCCACTCCTTAAGAATTTTTGCATTTTATATTCACTGCTTAACCGTTGATGGGGTTTCACAGCCAAGCTCTAACGTTGCAAGGAAAATTCGAATTTCACAATGGCCTTGAAGTTATTAGGTGTCGTTTCGGTATTCCTGGCAAAAGTGGCAAGGCCCACCAACATCTGGTGTAGGGCCTGGCCCAACTATTCATAATAAAGTTAAGTTGCATTCCTGCCTGCATTACTTTTAAGAGTTTTTCGGTTGGGAAACAAAGTATCGTATCTACGATTGGAACAATAACATCATTGATTAAATATACCCTATTCATTCCAGTCTCTTGTGTCTGACAACTTCACCATTCGCAATATCGTCTTTAAAAATTCTCACAGCAAATACTGTATATTCAACTGAAGCTTCAAAATTCTAGACCAGGAGTGGGAAACGTATTTACTATCACGGTCCGCATGAATTGTGCATTATCGCTGGCGGGCCGCAAAATCAATTGATTTTATCCTAAAATTCTACCTTTTTCTAACTACGAGGAAGGGTGACTTCTTTTGGCTTACCATCCAAGTACCTGCTTATCATGGAGCTTCGTTCTGAAGCGATGTTGTACTCTAACTTGGGTAACGAAAATTCTGATGCGGATCACATCAAATGCTCACGCGGGTCGCAGGTTTCCCACCCCTGATCTAGATAATGGATATGATAAAACAAGACGAAAAGTTAGGCAGGTTTACTAGTAGCCTGTACATCTGACACACTAAAGCCATGACTGCACTAGTTGAGTACGGAACCAGGTGTTTATATAAGACTACTAATTTGTACTCTGTCCTGATCGTTCGGTCTGCATCTTGATAAAACTGAAAAGTTCTCATTCTCATAAATACTGCGAAGAGAACTTTATCTGTGACCGTTTGTGAAAAAATTGTACCACGATTGAATAAGCACCATGGCATCATCGAATGAAATTTCATGAAAATTGCCCCCCCACAAAATGAAGAGCTGGTTGCGTCCCTGTTCACGATTAATACCAATCCCAAATACTATTTCACAAAAAGCTTAAAAGCTTTTTGTTAATAATTTAGCAGTAGTCTTTTTGAAGTTTTCAAAATATATATCGATCTATCTTAGATATGCCAATAAATCTTAGACATTAGTTAATAAAAAAACATAAAAATAGATGACACAATATACAAATAACACAGAGAGCAACATTCATATAGACCAAAAAATTGCACATAATTGAAGGTAGCTGCTGGATGTGCCTTCTAGAAATTCAGCTAACTGCTAGATTGAAAATTTTACAGCTCACAGTGCGAAAATCCTGCTAAATTTAGCAGCAAATCAGCTAAAATGGCAACTCTGTGTAGTTGTAGCCCCGATTGGTAGCATATGGATTCCTGCTCTCTGAGGTCACAGTCACAACCTCACTTTCATGAAACGGATGGGTTCATTTCACAATCACAACTAACGCCTGAAAACTTGTCTCCAGCTTTGGGTTTGGAGTTTTCGGAAGCATGGTACATTGATTGGTTAATAGTTTATGTATCTCATATGATGCAGCAAAAACGTTTGCGAAAAAGTTGCCTTGAGAATAAGTGCACGTA
>JGI24021J15306_10007818_pt1 | contig 13069 bp, 9 predicted proteins | sample Ectturendosymbi1_FD_15306 | JGI IMG/M metagenome (IMG submission 15306) | reverse complement strand
GGCAGCGGCCAGCGTGACCGCTTGCTGGAACTGCGTGGGACTGAGACCGCCTGCGAGCAATCGGATCGGATTGGTAACGGATTGGAAGAGCATTAAGGATCGAACGGCGCGTGACGTTTCGCAAGGTCGATAGGTCGGCGGCACGAACAAACACAAGCACTGCTTTTCTCGCCAAGTGCAGTTATTGAAACTGCAGTGCTGCGTGCTGCATAGCCAGGCAAGCGACATGAGAACAGCGGATAACAACAACACCTTTTCGACTTGCAGCACCCTTGTGCCGAAGTCGAAAGCTTGCAATGCTTTCTAAAAGACCTTGCGCAACTGTTCGGGTGTTTCTTTGGCTTGTCTTAATCGCGGAGTGCGGTACCCCGTTTGTAAACCACTGCTACATTGAAGTTTGATGTTACAGCGCTGTCGGCCATGAGAGAGAAGCAACACGGAACAGCTTTTTCATACAAAAAAAACGCATTGCGGGCACAGAATTACCCGCGACGGTCAAAAGAAACATTACAGATATTATGTAGTTCGGCTTCAGATTCGCTTTCTACGAAAAATACTTTTCCAAGGATTAAAAAACATCGACGCAAACGGTCAACTCGAAAGTTCTCGCTGCGTTGCACGGAACAAGCTTAGCGTTTAGAGTTAAGATGTGGAATGCCACTTGGGAAAACGATTTCTCTACGGAACACGCCACACCTGTTGCGGCGTTGTTTGAACCGGGCATTCCGAGTTGACTGCCGTAAGAAGCAAAACTCTGCAGCATCTGCACACACAAACATACATGTCAGAAAGCTCTGCTAGATGGTCGTATCAATTTACAAGACATTTCCGGACTGAAACCAACGACAAACAGCACGCGACAAGCAATAATATAGCTGTTTTTTTCCGTCATTTTTCGGTCTTGTCATAGACCGAAATGTATTTGAAATGACTAAACAAATTAAGTCATTTCGGTCAGAATGTCTGAAAACACAGGCTAATGAACACTGTTACGGAGAGTTTTAATACGACTGTGAGAGAAATGACCGTAATGTCTCAGCAAAAATTGACCGAAATGTCTCAGCGAAAAAAGAAAACAGTAATACAGCCAACCAGCTTGACGTACAGGGGCTAAAGCAGCGATTCCAGCGAGGTTCTTCCACTGGCTGGTGATCTGGTTGAGCTGTTGCGCCATCTGCGACTGAAGTTTCTTGCGCTCTTTGTCTTTCGGCGAATCGGCTATTTTGACAACGATCGGTGCGGAGCAGCCCTGAATGTAAATATGCAAAATTATTTTCTGACAAAACCCGGAAGAGGCATTGTCAGGGCCTTCAGCGAGAGATGATGTTTCGTGAAAGATACGCAAACAGAACAAAAGCGGATTTTGCGTGGTTGCGCTGTCTTGTCACTTTGCAGTGGGTAATGGCGGGATGGGTTGGGCAGACTCCATTGTAGGTTGGGAGGAAGTAAAACACATTAGTGTTGACTGATTCACACCATTTTAAAAATGTCTCACAGTTGCAATTTAAGTTACATTCGTTGCATTGAAATTTTGTTCAGCTACGTAGGATTTTTTGCGATCAAAAAACAGCCGCGCGGAAAATATTGCCGCAATAAAACGCTTGCGTCACAAAAGTACATTAGTGCAGGACAGTGGCACTGTGCTCGCATTCCCGGGCGATCCCGTTCAACGTCTTTATTGCAATCACCTCTTGCACGCAAGGGCTGAGCGTCTGACGTCACGTCACGCTTTGGTTCAGCCTCAACGACAAACGTCACAGGAACAGGCAACGAAGAACAAAAAGCCATTAACGACAGTCACACACTGACTGGATCAAAAGCCCTGGCACACGCTAAGGTTACGGGTCTTTTCAAAGTGGTAAGAATGTTTGCAGATACACGTCCCGTACGTTCATAAATAACGATCAAGCTTTTCTCGAAAAAAGAAGAAACATGGGAACCACGCGATTACAGGATGGCCTTTCTTTGCTGCTACGAAATTATGCAAAGAGGAAGATTTTTTAGATTATATAAATTTGTTATTCAACCAAAAAGAAAAAAAAAAACATACACGATAAACTTTCTTGATGGAAAGAAATAGCAAAAATAACGAAAAAACTCACGTAAGGCTGGAAAAAGGCGTGCTACGGCATGGTATATTTTACTAACTTGGCTCGTTTCATGGGCACAACACTCGGGTGCTCAAACCATTGCTGCATTCAACAGGCGTTTCTCTCCAATTGCCTTACAGTCTTAAATACGCATGAAATAACATAACAAGTAGTAATGACCGCAGTAACGGACAGCTGCATGATAAACGAATTGCCTGCGTGATATGAGGTGAATGCTTGAAGGTGAACTGCCTGTGGAAGTCGCTGATGGTAGTATAGGGATGTGTTAACAATTAATTCTCGTGGAAAATAGTATTAGCTAGTAGGTATTACCTTTTTGGGTTATTCAAAGTTTCAAAAAAGATTTGAAAATCTGCGAAAGTTGTCAAATCTAGTTGAAAAAAACGCTATTAAACAAACTGCTTCAGAAACTTCAAACCGCAGCAACTGATCAAAACAACACAACATTCGTCAAAAACAATACATCCTAGCTCAAACATTGAAAAAAAAATCGATCGATTGAAGTATTTTTTAACCTTGGCAAAAAATTTCGGCCTAACCACACAAAACCTACCTCCATAGTCGTGGACTGGTGCATGTGCCGAATAGCGTTTTGTGCAGAAACGCGTTTAGCGAACGTTATAAAAGCGCAGCCCTTGCTTATTCCGTCAGCCCCGACCAATACCTGAGGAAAGATAGCTGCACGTTGATACGAATGTAATGAATCGTAAAAAACATCGCTTTACCGAGAATTCTGTCTTCAGCCGTACGCAGCGTGTACAATTGCAACCAATTAAAGGCACTCGCAGTCGGATGAACATATCGGTTATACGAAACAAGGTCTGCAAAAGCTAAGATGCGGATCAGAGCTTCGCTGGAAAAATCCTAAAAGGAACTGCTCCGGAGCTTTTTCTTTTCACGAACATGCTACGCCTCCAGCTCCGGGATCTTGTTTTTCATGAGCATAGCTCCGGCTCCAGATTCTGTTCATTTATAGACATTAGTATTTTCAATTGTCTTGAGGTGCCTCGATTTGACTGGAAAATCAAATATTACTAGTACACAAAAATAAACGAAAACATCACATGAATTTGAGTATGGCTTAAGCTGGTATTTTTTTACTAGCATGAGAAAACCAGTGAATAAACAGCAATCACAAGTTCAGACGATTCAGCGAGTTGTTACTAGAAGAATCGTTATTCGNGTAAATGGTAACACAAATTCTGGAACAGGTAGTCACTAGTTTTGCGTTCATGCCTGAAAACCTTTTGCTATTTATTATGTCCAGAATCAAGACAATGTCTAATTGGAAGATTAGATTGGTGTCCGAGTATTTTGACAGTCCGGTCCCAGTCGACCAAGTGTTTTGCACTCGTTGCATGCTTTGCCTGTTACAGTCTTGGCGATTCCAGTTAACAGCGCTGCCCAGACAAACCATCGAAAGAGCGGAAAACGCCGTCGATTACTTCTCTCATGTGTTCTTTCTAACGTGCACATATTTGCATTAACACAAACAAGTGTTTAAACGCAGTTTGTTCGAAGAAATACTATGGCTTATTATATGTCTATTGGTGATAGCTTAGTTCTTTTCAGGTCGCAACACTACTAGAGATCCGGCTTTATCATTATGACTGGAAAGTAAGATCTGCAAGTAACACCACGCCTGTCCAGCTAAGACGCCACAGCCTTAGAGATGATTAAGCCAAGGAAACATAAAAGACTGGCAGATCCGTTTTCGCAGTCTGGTATGGACCTCGTAACAAGCGCGCTTAGTTGAAAGTAAGTCTTGCTTTCAGTAAATTTGGCAAAATCGCTTAGTATCTAGTACAGTGGTTCCCAAACTGGGGGTAAATTACCCCCCGGGGGTAATATGCGATTCTGCGGGGGGAAACGCGGAACGAAAACCGCAATGTTGTTCTGTATTATGAGTAATAACTGCAAAAGAAATTTTCGACTTGAAATGCGAGCAGGATTAATCAACAGTGGCTGCCACCAGTAAAGGCTCTTACTAATAAGCTGTAAAGGCTTTTGTTTTTCGTTTGTGATGCCGCAATGTGTTCTGAATAATGCACGGTACAATAACTTCAAGAAGCTCCTCGCAATTGCATTAATAGTGGTGTAGCGCAGTGGCGATTCCAGCACTCGGGCTCAGCCGAAGTATTCCATTAAGCTTTACGCAATAATGATTGAATTCTCCTGTGAGCTCCTCATCAATTGTTGCATAACCAATATCACAGAGTAATGAATATGCCAGTGAGAATGACACAAAACCGAATATTCAGCACCGCAAGTCTTCAACAGTTTTATTCCGATTCACTCAGTCCATGTGATCGTGGCCTGTGTCTACTTTTCTGCATGTTCATTTGATTGTTGTTTCTACTCTTAACATATACATGGAGAAAGACATAATGTTAAACATATAAAAGCGTTTAGGATTAGGACTATATATATATTGCGAAAAACGGGAATTATCCGAGCAGGCTGGCCGACTCCAGCATTGCATACTGAAGTTGGATCTCAAACATTCCAGGTGAAATGGCATGAACTGGTGGATTGGCTTTGTGTAAGTAGAGTCACAGAGAAGGCCTTTACGTTTATGTACCCTATACGAAATCTACGATGAGCCCGAGTAACATTGATGACCTGGAGTCGCCTCTGGCCTCCGTTACGGTTTCTAACCTCAAGTGTGAACGAAATCTTATATGCTATCCAAGTTTACAAACAGTCGCATCCGTCACACTGAAAACAACGCTTTTTCTTGCAGTGACTATATTACTGAAAACGATGTAAATACGAGCATAATTGTTAAGCACTTTTGTCAAGTAGTTGTTCACAGTTGGGTTCTTTTACTTGATTTTTCTTGCAGCGATTAAATAAACTTACTGAACAATAATGACAACATAGATACAAGTATACTGGTTGCGTTCTTTTTACGGCGGAAAATTTTTGAGGGTAATAAGACATAATCGCTACCTTGATTTGGGTAACGGCCCGAACAAGTTTGGGAACCACTGATCTAGTAGGAAGGGACCAGGAGCTACCTCTCAAATAGCCATAGCTCCAGCTCCGACCCAAATTTTAATTTGGGCACCGGCTCTTACAAAACACCCAGATCAGGAGTTCCGGCTCCGCAGCCCTGGTCATAGCAAGATTTTGCACATTACAGTGAGTTTAAGCTGGATGAAGTTGCCCTGTTATCAGCTGCTCTTTCACAATAACATCTCCTCAAAACATCGATTGCAAAAGTTCTATTTACGAAGTCCTTTGAAGTGAGAAACATCATTAAGGCTTTTGTTTGATAAGCAACCAGGTCATCTGACGAACGAACCATATCAAGCCAGGCTTGCGTGCAATCAGTGTTGGCACGGCTGTCGTGGCGCTTGTTTTTACGATTCCGCCTGCTAAAAGAATAGCTAAAAGAAAATTGTAGCAGCTTCAGCCCAGGGCTTTCTGATGAACAAATTCATCAGAATCGTGTCAAAGCACTCCCCATGCACTGCCACGGGGGTGGCACTACATGACTTCACACACCCCTACGTCCTACGCCCCCACCAAGGGGTCAGCCAGCTGGACGCGTCCTTGAACAAGTAGCCAAGAAGTTGTTAAGCGCGGCCAAGCTGCCTGCAAGTCGGACATGGCCGGGTCGGTTTGCAGATGCTAACGTGCTGTTGAGGAATTGTGAAAAGCAACGACATTCAAGTCGTACGATCATTTAACGATTAGCGAAGCGTTGATTGAAAACACGGCCTCCAGTGAGAAGCAAACTGTAAAGCCAAAGCACATGTCAGGGGATGCCAATGACCCTCCCCCATTGGGTAAAGAAACGACGACATACTGGTGCAGGTAACAGAAAAAAAGACACCGGTGCACGGTGTTCCTCCTGGTCTTGCCCTAAGTGTCAACAGCCACAGCGCAGCATTAGGTTTCACTGCTTTCACTGGAAGGTGAAATTAAGGTTCTCTACCAACAACACTGCTTTGTTGCAGGATAGGATTTTAATGAAGTTTTCAGACCCTCCGCTCACCCGACATTCTTCGATGGTTCCGAACTTGCAAAACATCATTCGAATATCTTGCTCGGTGAGCTTTTTGCTGATCATGCCTACAAATAGCTTCCTGTCTTCGCATTTGTTTTCAGAATCTGCGGGCTTCATTTGCACACAGTGATGCATCTGAATTCGGAAAAAGTTTGAAAGAAAATGAGGTAATCAGTTGAAGAACGAAAATAATCAATTCTTAAAAACAAGAAAACTGATAATTCAAAACGAAATCAAACTTAATTAATGATCTTATACTATACAACAGAGTAATCTCCAAGCTGCCATAATTGCAACAGCTCACATCGCCGACCATTTGTCAACGTGTAGTTAATGACATCGAATAATAAGAAACCTAAATTGGTGAAGGCCAGGGAAAAATTAAATGCATGAAATCCAAGTCCCTCAATACATTGATGAACACTGCAACGGTTGTCACTGCTACCGTGAGCTTGGCTGTGCAGCGGGCGGCTGAGGGAAATGTACTTTGTTTCAGTTCTCAAAAATAGAAACACATTCTTGCAAAGCCCAAACCAACCTAAACGTTATTTCTAGATTGTGCGATGTCACAGCAACCGTTTACTTACACCAGGTAAAGTCTTTATATTGTGAAGAGCATTTTGAGCATCCAGAGCAGCTTTTCTGGTATAAAAAGTAACAAAGCAGCAACCTGTCAACAAATGCAGATTGCGACGTTAGAATTAATAAATGTTAACTATGAAATTCACTGAAAGACTTCAAGTGGCAGCTAACGGCAAGTAAAACAATCTTGCGGGTGATGATTTGTCACTTGTTAACAGTGGGAAGCTTCAAGATGTGCGCTAAGTGACAGGTTTCTATCCAATGAACTGACCAAACTGGGTTTGTTTTTTCGGCCATTTTTCGGTCGTACATCGATTTTTATTTTTATTTTTAATGACAGAAAAAATTGAATCAGTTCGGTCATAACGTCTGAAAAGGTAAGCTAGTGAATACTGTTATGGCGAGTTTTGATACTATTACGGGACAAATGACCGAAATGTTTCAGCGAAAAAAAAAAATCTAAACTTGAAAAAGTTTTCTATAAGAGTTAATATTTGGTTGTTGAAAAATCCAGTACAGCTCGTGTGAAACGCTTCCACAAAAGCGAACAATTCCAGAAAAGACGGTAAACGTTCTGTTGTGCAGCGCACCAGACCAAAATGACGACTTTTGGAACCTCATACTAACTTTGACTGCCGAACACATGCGGAAGCCCGTTGCTTTTTTGCAAATATTCGTGAAAAGAATGCACAGCCAAACGTTTCCAGTTCATCAAAACAACACGAAAACACGCCGAGGAAATAAACGTCCTTTCTAACGCATGAAACTGCCTGACACATGACATTTCCAACACCTCTTTCAGAAAATGTCTTTGGTGAAGCGCCTGGCGGATTTTACTCGGAACGATATCAATTAACCGTGTTTGAAAGTTTTTTACTGTTGCGTACCCAATGCCTCGCACAATTCGCAACTTTACGAATTAAGTTTCGTTTAGCTGTTTGCAAAATGAACTTAATGAAAAATGATCTTTCAGGATATGCTGCCGACACGGTTCATTTTGATACACCATTGAAAAATTAAATCACCTTTACTAAGAACACTGCCCTTTTCTCGGAGGACATTGAGTTGATAGATGTGTCCATACACTTCAAGGAGTTCACGAATTTCATTTTCTGACCACGTTTTAGGAATTTGTCCGATAAACATCTTGATTGCATCTGGATCTGGCTGATCGCAATGCGAAGGTAATGCTGGACCTGACCAGAGTAACAGCCAAGCACCGTGTAAGGAAAACGTAGCAGCAATACAAAATAAAAACTTGACCAAACGCTTCAAAAACAAACACTTAATGGATGAAGCTCAACATAATCCAATTTTTGAAGTATATACCCAGGTACACAGCGTAGGCAAATCTTCTTTTGTTTGGCCAAAATAATCCTTATGAAGCTAATACTCCGCACATTCAGTTTAACTTTAAATTAAACAAAAATACTAAGAACAAAGAAATGCCGGAAAGGTGATTTTAAGTTTGACCAAAGGTAAGTTCATTAATCATGTTATGCTAATTCAGCAGCGTACACTACCAACAAACAAATCAATACATATTTAGCTCATGGTAATTTCGGTATTCTTTTTTAAGATATTTTGGTGCCAGGGCACCTGGCGGCTGGACAAAGCCTGAAATTTGCTTCTTGCCGGTTGCGGTTAACGCTTTTTCCCAAGGAGCACTACGGCGATTCAATCAGTGGCGGCAGATCGAACACCCAACCTATCAATTGAGAGGCGGACATTCTGCCACCTAACTATCACCACCGCAGCTTCTTTGGCATTCCTGTTCTCAGAAAAGGTTTTGCCATGTTTGGTTTTTAAATATGAAGTAGACTCACTGAGCAACCACAGACCTGCAATAAAAATGCTACCATGGTTCTAGCATTTCCTGGAACCTTAGCACACCATACAATATTTTTTGCATGATACAGAGTGACCACAAGATGCTAGTACCTCATTTGTTCTTCATTTCTTCCAGTCTTATTTTACAAAAAAGCAAACATCAACCTTCACATTCTTTTGCAATCTACCCAAACCAAATCCACGGTGCTACGTGGATTGATGAAACACATATCGCAAATAATGAATAAAATCTTGCCATGAATTTGATATAGATGCTGTGAACTGATGGATAAAGAATTTTCCGAGGGTGCACAACACGCATGCTATGATTACCAAGAATCGTGGGTAAGTATATCAACTTGCACCTTAGCTGTCACATGCTACATGTTTTAACTTGGGGCCATGGTCGTGGAAGAGGGAGTAGGGGTGACCTTGGTCACCATCTATAGTTTGAAATCTTCAACAAAAAGGTTTTCCTAGCTTCAAGTGTGAAAATACAAATTTTACCTGTTTTGACCCGCCCCCTAGAAAAATTTTAAAATCCCCTCGTTGAAAAAATCCTACCAGCACCCATGCTTGGGACTGGTTTTCTTGCAATTCAATTGTCCACTTCCATAACAAATTAACAGATGTTAAGTAATCTACTTGTAACTCTGCAGTTTCTACAACTTTATCATGGCAACATGTTGGTGTAATTAAACACATGGTTCCATGCCTTCAAAAAATAAATGAAGACAATGACAAATTACACAAAATGTACCTGGTCTCAGTTTTCAGTTTTCTATATTATGCAAGGCACTTCTCCAGTTTGGTTTTTCAAAATCATTTAACTGCAGTTAAAGCTGCATTGAGTTTCTATCCTACTATTATTCAATGATAAACTGCTTTCCATCAATAGACTTNTTTTACTGTACACTCACACATTGCCAAAAAAAAGTATTAGCAATTAACTATCATACCACATGAAACTTTCNAACATGTTGTGATGTGAATCAAGCTTTACCTCGTGAGCAGACAAACACAGCATATCAATTACATTTAGGAAATAAAAATATCTCCAGGCAGAGCTACAGAACAAAGGCTTTCACTCTTCAAGACTTCCACTCTTCTTTATGCATTACATGCATATTCAAGAATAAACCAAGCTGGTTGCAAGGGTGATGACCTTCCACATGGGACACCATACTAATGTCAATTCGAATATTGTCTCTTCTTCATTAACATGAGCCAGTTTTTTCAATCCACTGCTAGATCTTTGGGGAGGTGTTGAGAAACCATTCAATTGCCTCGTCATCCAGCCCATACGGATGTGAATGGATTTGACATTGGAGGAAAATATGGTGACTGTCTGTTCTTCTGTGTCACACTTACAAGCCACAGAAGGAGCTATACACCATTTGTATAAGGAGTGGAAATCTGGACAGACGCTGTTCTTGGCAGGGCCAATCCAAGGGGGTGGGTTTCGATGTCAGAGATGATAGCACAGAGTCTCGTAGACGCCTCCAACCGCTCTGCATTCCAGTGGTGATGCACCCAGCACCACACTTCTGCTGCTGTCATCAGATTAACCGAGGAGTTGTTGTGTGCCAGATACAAATGGGTGTCAGGATTTGAAATGCTGTGCGTTCCCATACAGTCAAAAGGTGAGCACTAAGTGGAGCAGATGCAAAGGCTCTATGGCACATCATGCTAGAGACAGTGTGGCTTCTTTGTGATGAAGCTCAGCAGGTTGGATGCCTGCATGGATAGGGAGATTGTCTAAGGGTGTATGATGCATGTATCCAGTCACAGTTCACAAGGCATCGTTGATGACAGGGTCAATGAAACAGGTGTGCGCAGGGCAGTGAAGCTGGAACCCAAGCAATTTTGGATGGCTGGAGCCAGAGCCAAAAAATTTTGAATGGTGGAGCTGCAGCCTGAAATTTGAGTTCCAGTTCACCATACATAGCCAATTGTACACATAATACAATTATTTCCACTTTTTAATGGACCAAATCTGTAACTGGAGCCAAAAACTTTGAGGTTGGAGCCGGAACAAAAAACTTTGGATTTCTGTAGCTGGAGTCTGAAATTCTAGTTCTGGCTCCGCAGACCTAGGTATTAGTACTGTCACATCAAGCAGGAACACGGCATGATGCTGTTGGATGGACCAGGGCTGAGGTGGCTATTCACAATGTTGTTGCTCCAGCACTCCAGCCCAACCCACCAAGCTGCCTAAATAGTGCAATGCATGATGTTAGCATTTTGCAAAGTGACTTAAGGTGTTGGCAATATGTGAGTGTCCTGTCCAACATTGCTATGAGGTGTTTGGGCTCAGAGCAAAAGGGCAGGTTTAATTGTAATAGTTGACTTTCAGCTCACATTTGGATTCCTTGTTGTTGAGATAAGGACTCCCGACACTGTTTTTGCAGTGCCAGCTTTAATTTCCGGGTCTGAAGATATTCACCTATGTATGCCATCTCTTTGATTAGCACCCCTTCAGCTGCTTGCCTACCCCATCAGCTTGCATGATTGCTAGATTGTCAGCATTTGCATTGTTGCTAGAGATGGTGATTGGCAAGTCAGTTGCCTCTCAATAATTAACAACACATGCATTGAATTCCCTTGAAGCTGCTTTATATACATACACTGCCTTTCAGCAAAAGAGAAAATTTAGGAAAAAATAGTTTTGAAAAACGTCTAACCCCAACTGATTTTACAAATTTGAGGTAAAAAGACCATTGAATTTTCTGAACAGTTCCTTCATCATGAACAGCATAATGATGATTTAAGCAACTTGCTTCACAAGGCCATAAAAAGAACATGATCAACCCACCTGGATTGGCATTCATAACGAACTTAACAATGCACCGAGAGAGAAGAAAACAGACTTGAAAATTACGGAAATATCTGAAATATACAATGCAAAATTATAAACAAAAGATAAATACCGTATATACTTGGGTAAAAATTGATCTTATGCAAAGTAAATGTGTATTTTAAGACCAAAATGGGTCATTTCAAGTATTACCTGTGTATAAGTCGACTGTAGATTCCAGCAACAGTCACTGTAGGCAACAGCAATCATTGTCTCCTTTTTATTTGTGTAAACATTTAAGGCAAGCATATACCTACCGTATATAACATGCATAATAATGGGGTTTTCTTTTCAGATTGCATACGACTCTTTAGCAACATCCCCATAAATATTACCATGCATAGGTCCACCCCAAAAATATTACTGTACCTTAACACTTTGAGAGCCGGTCTACGATATATTCGTACTTGGATTTCGGCCTAAAAAACAACAATTTTTGGTTGCCTTACCAACGCCCTAGCTCCTCCGCCGATTGCGCTAGTGAGCTGTTCAAGAGCTCAAACGGATCAACCAGTCTAGTAGATTGCACTCGAAAAAAAATTTTTTGGCTGGGGGGTGCGGATTTTTTGTGACTGACGTCATGAGTGAAGTAGTTTTAGGGTCATTTTGGCTCATGTTGCCTGGCCTAGGGCCCAACCGCTAGGTGAAAGTGTTTCGCTGAAGATTGCATTGGAAACTAGACTTGAGTCCGAGTCTTTCNAGCCTTTATGTCCTTGGCTTGTTTGGATTAATGCTAAATGGATCACTACAATTTCTTTGTTGCAACGAAAACTTNGTAAGCAATTCTAGCTCATGATGGAAACAAATGACTTTAATATGGTGTACTTAATCGCACTTTGCATGCCAACATTTTGATATCTTCCTGTCTTACCAGTGAAATATTCTGCTTGGTGATACATGGGTTGACATCAATCTAAGAACTTGTCTAACTGATACTGAGATGTAAACAACCTTATGTACCTTAAAAAACACATTTCACATCAGAATATAGTGTAGGTAACATACATTCACTTGGGTATATAACATTTCAACATTGTCATTTCACCATGGACATATACTTTTGCCATGTTAATTTGACCTGTTGCAACGTCCTAAAAACAAACTGTAACCCTTACCCTGGAATTGAAGTTGTGCATGGTAAAATTATGGCTTTTACAAGGCTTGTTCTGCATTTGATTTGCGTGAACTTAACCAATATTGTCTACATATGCTAATTTCCGTTTGTTATTATTCAAAAACAAAAAAATTGTACGTATTCCATATTTTGATATATTGTAGTTAACAAATACGGCTGTGATATCCAATGGTCATCAGCAGTTTTTAATTTGATCAACGGGGTCAATTTCAAGGTCAAAATATAGGTCAAAAGGTCATCATCCCAAAATTTACCAAATCACAAAAATGATGTCAGATTTGAATTCCAGACCTTTCCCCTTTTCCAAGATACCTTACTTTTCCAGATTGAACCACTAGTTCAAAACATATGGGGTTTTGAAGTTGGGCACCCCCCCTTATTTTCACTAAATTTTCAAAAAATTAACCCCCCCTGTTTCGGAAACCGATCATCCGATCAACGGAAAATTTTAGATTTGAGGTTTGGGTGCTGAAACCAACATGTATGCCAAATTTCATTAAATTCTGAAAGGGTAGGGTTTAGCCCATTGGGTGACTTGA
>JGI24021J15306_10007816_pt1 | contig 13070 bp, 8 predicted proteins | sample Ectturendosymbi1_FD_15306 | JGI IMG/M metagenome (IMG submission 15306) | reverse complement strand
GTTCAGTTCAGTTTATTTCTGCATCCCGACTAAGCACAAAATACTTTATCAGGAATACAGGGACAGGAAGCGACGGCCGTAGCTGTCATTTAAGTCACTGCCCCACAAGTTCACGCAAGGACAAACTCGCTTAGCAACACACCTGAAAAAATAAAACACCTGAATGCATACAGTAACACACCTGAAAGGAAAGTAACACACCTGAAACGAAAGTTGTTTCAAGCTTTGCGGCTGTCTGAAGATGATCAATGCCAATAGCAAGATGATCATCACCATGGTTGCGACAAAAAATATCCCATACCACAGTTTTATGTTCTTTTTTCCCCAGACCAGCATTACTCCAAGCGAGATCATCACTATGGCTGAAAAAGAATTTCAAATTCAGGTTTTGTGATTGGAAAATGTTTCACAGAAACAATTTGCCACAAGCTACGTAACAAGCGTAGAAATGTACGTCGGGTAAGGAAATGAATATTTTACATTCTTAATGGTGAAAACTCGTAAAAAGCAAAATGTATTCACAAGTTTCTACGCGCGCATGTTTCGATAGATTAGCGACAACATAGTCCGCACGACAGCGGTGTAACTACAGTGAATTTGTTAGAAAAGTAATCACTGTCAGTAGCGCCATTTTCTAGTAAAAAATGGAAGGTCGACGGAAGATCAATAAAAGCAAGTAAGCTCGTATCTGTAGACGTTTCAAAAGCTACTGGTTATGAACTTTTTCAAACGCACATCTTGCTTCGTCAAAATAGGAAACAGCGCGTTGCGTCACTTCCTCTTTCCGTTTCGTTCGAGCACCGGTTTATTCAGCGGAACTCATTTTCCGACTCACAGCATCAAGCGTTTCATATTGCAGCTTAAAGGAACGACGATTTTATTGTTAGCGCAACCTTTACGCAACATGTACATTTCGGACGACGTGACACTCCACAGGAGCTCAGTATATCGCAGCCAACTGGATCCTGTCATGAGCCGCCGAACTCCCAACCAGCAGTTGAAGGAAACCAAACGGATGCATTTGCGGACCAAGGAAGTAGTAACTAGTAATAAAATTTGCGCCAACAGCGGAAGGCGGCGTCTTTTCGATTCAAATAGAAACGTTTTATCCGACAGCGAGCGTACAAGCAGCGAGCGTACGAGCATATATTTTTGAAAACATATTTGCAGATTGCACAGCATCCATGGGGGGGGGCTTTTGGACATTTCATTTCATAGTCCATAACGTGGCAAACCTTGATGTCGTTCTAGGGCATTTATTACGTTCATCGGCAAAGACGTTTCAAGATGCTGGGACTAAGAAACAAAGAAGGAAAATCATCAAATGAGTGAGAGCGAGGAAAAGTGGAAAAGACAAAGAACAGAAGTCATGAAGATTGGTGAGGAAGAAAACGAAAAAAAGACAAAAAAAGTATTGAATTTGACTGAGAGGAAAAGCGAGAAAAACCGAACACCGTCGTGAAACAAGCTTCGAAAACAACACATCTACTAATATTTTCCGTCACCTCAGTGGGCGATTCCCTATGACGTGGTTGTACAATGAAAAGCAGTGCCAAAAGAAACATGAGATGTCAGCAAACCTGCCAGCGATGACGTCCCGAGGACGATATTGCTCGACAGCTCTGTTGGCCACGTCACAGCAGGATTGCACAAACTGCGGAATCTGAAGTACCGGGAAGATTCGTCCGGGAGAAGAATGGAGCTCTCTGCAAAGTAACGTGATACAACATTTTTTTTGCACAAGTTACTTTAACTGTGTACACTTTTTTTTATAATTGCGACGTCAAAGGAAGGTCATGAACAGGTCCAGATATTTTGTTGGCTTGTTTCCGTCATTGAGAATTAGAATGACATTCAGAAGAAATTTTAAGTTTCTAAAAATCACGCACAATTTCTCCCCTGCACGTTAACATTCTTGATGATGTTCACGAGACTGCAATTTTTGGCCCACACCACAAATTAGACGGTTAGAAACTAGAATACCGTTTATCGATCATCACGAGCTACCGAGTAATAACGCAATGCGAATACCATCCTAAGGATTAGATAAAGATCTGTAACTCTGTGGTTGCAAGCTGTGAGAAAAGTAAAACACAGCTGGAGAAAACTCTGAGAAAATCACACGAAACATTTCGTAGGACTTTTCGGATGCCACCGAAAACATAGTATTTTTCTCCATGAAGATTTGAGGAGCCAAGACGCGACACAGACACAAAAAAAGATCTGGAAAATATTGAAGCTCATATATTAGCAGAGCTTTTCGGAACAATTTTATCATTCCAGCAAAATTCACAACGAGGTTTGTTCTTTACCTATTAGAAGCATAATGAGAACAATAAAATAACTATAGTCAAAAACTTTCAAACCCTCAATAATCTAAAATTCAGCTTTAAACATAGGGCCAATGTGAAGACTCGTCGCCCAGGGATAGATTTCATGAATGNTGAAGAAACTAAATAATAATAATTGATATACTCCTGCTTTGTATTTAACCAGACCGTTTCGTTACCAGAAAATAACAAGCATANNATNAATCTTTGTTNANNNTTTTNGTTTCAGCCTAGTTTTGGATAAGATGTCTGAAACAGATTGTTCGTATCCAAAAACATTGGTTCAAACTGTCGCTTTCATTGTTTGTCACCAANACTGCTGCACCGTAATTGACTTGTANCATGGCAATGCAGACGAAGACTTATTTTCCATTAACCTTGAGAACAATGGTTGCATTTTACTGTGGGCGCAGCTAAATTACAACCGGCTGCAGGCCTTGCAGTGAAAGTTTAGAACGCAGAGTGGGGTCATTACTTTAGCTGAATGTGGGATAATAGCTGATTGCAGGCTGTCTTGCCAAGTGGTGAAAGGTTGGAATAGGAATTGACAGTGTGGTCAACTAAACTGAACGCAGAGTCAAAGGTGTCACTCACCGGAAACCTTCACGTTATTCACAACTCTGGAGTCTTCTTCGTGAGGTCGATACCTCAACAGCAGTACAGAGAAGGCGACCAGCGTGTACGCCATCAATGTTGCTATGGACGTCATGTTGGCCAAGTCGTTAAGATCGAAAAAGAGCGCCATAACACCTGTAGATAAATAAAAAGGGTCCGTGCCGCATTCAGCTGATAGGTTGATATTTGCGGGAGGTCAAAATGATTGTAACGTGTTGTTGTACTATTTTCGGGAGGAAAAATGATTGTAAATTTTTGTACAATCAAGTAAACATGTTTTTCAAAATGTTGGGGAGGAATTGCCCGGTTGCTCCTCTGGTTGCGGGCCTTGCCCCATGGATATGTTGTTGCAGCAATTCAAAGCGATAACGATGTCAATGTTAATTCAGATTTACTACAGTTAAAAGACGCTTGTTCCGTCTTCTCAACGGTTTAAGACATTTACAACGTTTATGTTTCTACTGTTCATAGAAAAAAATCCTTTTTTTGAGTTCATTCCAATGGAATCAGCACGAACAGAAGGATAGGAGATAGGAATACTTTTTGTAACAAAAGCTGCTGCTTTCAACATGATGAAAAAAGTCGACATTCTTTCACATTTGTTGACTTTGACTTTATTGCTACGCACTCAACAATAGATCCATCTTCAGTGAAAAGAAATGCACAAAAAACAGCGCATCTTTGAAAACACAGCTGTGTAAAAAGATACTCATGTTTAAACAAAAAGCAGCTTTTCTCACAAAATCTATTTTGCGTCCCTGAAGCGAAAACTAACAACTTAACTGCACAAACTTATAACTTATATCATTTTTGCTTTCAGAAAAATGGCAACAATCTGACCAACTCACTCGAAAAAGCGCCCGAAACGACGGTGGCGATGACGGGAGTGTTGTTTCTTTCCGAAACTCTGGCCAAAACTTTGAAGATGAGTCCGTCTCTGGCCATCGAAAAAACAACGCGGGGCGTCGCCATAGCAGCCCCCAGCGCACTGCAACGTCGTCATTCACGTCACAATTACTCAACAATTGTTGTCGACACACATTTTTGCGGCACATAGTTTTGAACGTAAGAAGCTGTTGGTTCTGTGGAGGTTTTCTTTCACAATTTGTAGCAAATGCTACGACACAAGAGCTTACGGACGAAAAATTACGGACGCGATTTGATTAGGTTGAATCGCGTAAACAACAAATGAAGCGAAAATCAAGGAACGGATTCAAATCAAAAGTACGCAAAGTATGGTTTTATTCAAAAACTTATGAGCCGTTTCTCATTGCAGATGAACTGTGCACGATCAATTCCGTATGCTGCAAGACATGCAGACGGTTTGTTGCGCAATTACTGCGGATGAAAAATTAACAATATGACGGAAATAAACCACTGCACGTTTTCACAAGTCAATCACCATCAAAAGCTCAAGACTGCGCACAATACCACGTTCGCACAACAACGAAATGTCCGCTTTACATGTTAGTAGTATAAAAACTTCATTGTCGGAAGAAATGCAACCTGAAGAAGCGAGCTCCGAATCACAGTCTTGATTCCAGAAGGTGAAACACCAACGAAAATGGAAAGCGTTAGAGTTAGCAACAAAGACCAAATGCTAGACTGCTGCCTAAAAAATCGGTGGCAAAATATTGAACAAATTTTTAGATTGTATTTGTAGGAGCAGGCAATGTTTTAGGGGTGCAATGAATGTTTTTCCCAAATTTCTCCAAATTTGCCTGAAAAACGTTTATATGGTAAACTTTATCCCTACAAATTTTCTGTATAAAGCTGCTTCCTTCTCTGAAGACATATATTTTATAAAAGATATATATGTTGCATAGCCTATCAAATTTTTTCTGGGTGGGGGAAAAACGCATTGTTCCAGGGTGCCCTACAGTATTGAAATGCAATTTTAGCAACTGGAAACTAAGAGAAACGAAATTTTCTGATAAAAATGTAATAGAAAAATATCAAATTTCAAAATCCAGCGGTCCAAAGCCTCCCCCGCCCCACCTTCCAATGCCCATGATATCATACTATTCATATTACGACTATGCCATGAGCCTCACAACACTGTCTTTTCAACTGCAAAGATATGCAACCGCAACAAACTGTATTATACGGCAAAATATTTCATTCAAGCACTGCAGCCAAAACACAAGTTTCTCTGCATTTGCCTCTGGTGGACACCACTGTGAAGTAGGTGTGCTACACTCGATTTCCTGTATACTCGATTCCCTCAGAGAACAAATAATAAACCGCATAAGTTTAATGCCTCCTTCTGCCCAAACTTTCAAGTGTATCGGTTGCTTATCAACTCTCACATACTAAAACACGAAGTTCTTAATTTTATATATTTAAATTAAGGTGTTTTCTTTGATATAATAAACATTTGTTTATGCAAATTTGAGATTTTGTCCAAATTCATGAAAACTTGGAACTTTTAGGGGTGCATTTGCACCGCCAACACTCCCAGATCTTACACCACTGATTTACATATTTTGAAATTTTGCAAAAAAATAAAGTAATACAAATGGGTTTTCGACTGTTTCACAATATATTTTTGTTTAATTTTTAGTTAAACAAAACGTCCCTGCGATCCAACTTTAAACGAACTTTCTGCGTAAATCTGTTTTAATGATGTTCACAATCAAGGTTTTATTTCAAACTTCGTGTTTACGCAGGGTTTCTATCTGCAACGTGATATAACAAAAGGCATTTTTCCAAAACGGTTAATAAAAATGGAGGGAGATTTTGGTTCAACTTTGACTCTATTCGAATGAATAGACCCCACATATCGTTAATCACTGGTGTATTAAACGTGTTTACCGTCAGTACTGAAAACATGCAAAGATACAAGTTGTCTGGAGAATGATTTGAAATAAAAAAGCATGAGGTTGACTTTCACGTGAACACGAGTCACAGTATAACAAAATAAGCATAAATGCTAATTCGTCGATGAAGATCAAGGGGCGGCGATGGATCAGTGGTCGAGCAACTGCCTCCCCACTTGAAGGTTGGGTGTTCGACTGAGTGAATCGTAGTGCTTCTTGGGCAAGTGCCTGAACCTCAACCGCCCCGACAAGAAGCAATTTTCAGGTTTCGGCCTGCCACCACTTGCTGTCACCAAAAATTTAGAAAAATGAAACCTACATCAAAGAGATGCACGAAACAGTAGTAAAAAATAATGCATGGATTGCCTAAACATGCAAATTAGAATTAAACACAGGGGATTTTCTGTTCACCAGTGATATCGGCTTAGTGACAGCAAGCGCAGATTTACCAAAGTTTTTCAAGTGATACATCAGAACAACATTTCTTCGGGAAATGTTCCAATCTTCTCATTTGTTGAAAATTAACACTAAAACTACAAGACTTTTTCCCCTTTCAACTTTTTCAAAAAATTCAATAGGTTGCATAGTATTGTTGCAACCTCTCGGTTGGTGTTACGTTGAATGAGCGATTCACCACGAACGGGATGTGCGCGGAGAATAACACCACATATATATGTGGCGCCAATAAGCAATAATAGAGTGATCGCGGCGCGTGATCTCTATTGTTTTTTCTGCCACAGTGTGAAGCTTTGCGCGCTTCCGGCTCGGGCTTTTCGATCGCAACAGTATATGCGATGAGTGGGAGAAAACACGAATTAATATGTAACTGACTACTACAAGCCCTTAACGTCGACTGCCAGCACACGCCAGCACTACCGCAATCACGTGAACGAAGAAACGGAATCAACACAAATTACAGTTGCCTACGCGGTTGCAATTTTCAGGTAACATCTTTAAAGATCCTCTCGAACATCATGAACTATTTTGACATAAACAACGGCTTTTTTGTCTCCACTCTAGAACAACTTGGCAACCTATCATGCAACAGGTACCTCGTAACTGCTTACAGATCAGGACACAATGCTTTTTCGAGCACAACCATGTAGTTGAAAACAAACATTTTCTTTCAAACTCCAACTTACGTTGTGAACCTTTTTTGTAACATAAGAACACTCACTTGCATGCATAGACCCAAGACCTTCTCAGAGACAAAGGTAGAAATTACGTTAGTCTCATCATACGCATTTGCAAATGTTGATAACATGAAATAGGTCTGAACCTAAACATATTCCTTAAGGGTTAAGGGCGTACCAGGCGGTCAAAGCAGACAATGACCCGACGGCGATAGGCTTTGACGCCCAGTCCAAGCCAGCAGCTTTGAATGCGAGAGGTAGTGGAGCATTTCTGTCAAGCAGATAGTAAGGCTGCATCAATGTTAAGGCAGAGGACACCGAAATATACGTTATGAGACAAATTAGGAGTGTTAAGAGGATTGAGCGGGGGATACTTTTTGAGGGGTTCTTCGCTTCTTCACCTGAAAAACACGTTGCAGTTTAATTTAAGTTCAGTTTCAAAAACAACAACATCTCTGCAATGAGCCGTAAACATTTAAATATGCCAGGTTTGCTCAAATCGTTACACGTATCTGGACGTTAAATCAGCAACGGAAGATCCACTCATTACAGCTGAGAACTGCTGCGAAAATTCGTGTATTTGTTCTTGGAGTTTACATAATAACTGCTTGGATTACATAGTTAACCATGCCGCGAAGTAGATTTTCAGTTCCACAAAAATTTACTTAACATTAAAAGCAGAGAGAAAAGTTTTTCATTCACAGTTTTGTGTGATTACGATTCGTTTGTCGCTTGTTTCATGCATTGCAAGATCGTGTGTGAACAACATTTGAAGGTTCGGACTTGATTCTACCAGTGCATCGTTTGTTTTGCTGCTCTCATTGCATTATTCGGTAAAAATGCGAGACTGTGACGTCTTTACATTTTGTTTGTATAAGGTACTGATCTCTTAGCTGATGTAAGCTAAGTTAACAAACTGTGCGTTGTCATGTTGAGCTACAAACAGGGATTTGCCCACCTTGGGCGAGCCATAACTCGCCAGCAGATTGAGCTAGAAAGCTGTTCAAATCCTCAGAAGAAAATCTTGTAGTTTCGATTAAAAAAATTGGAAAGTTTTAGATTTGAGTTTTGTTGTGGGTTACGTCACAATAAGGGTAGGTTTAGGTTTTATGGTGACCCTGCACCCCAAACCCAAGGCGAAATTTTTGTTTCTATTCAAAGACAAACTAGGCGAAAATCGAGGCATCTACAGAGCCCTCGATTGGCTTTCTGACGATTGTGGTTGGTCGTTTATGACTTAGAAACCACAAAAAGAAAAACAAAAACTAAATAATCCCCTTCGGGATTAATCATACAATTTGTTGTGTTTAGGCCATAACTTTTGAACCACAAACACTAGAAAGTCAATCAAGGGCACTAAAGACACGGATTTTAACTTAATTGCCAATAAAAACATGACTCAAAAACGTCCCTGCGGTTGGCGCCCAGAGCCTGGTAACCTGGGTAAAATGACCTAAAATCAACCTTATTAATGACGTCACCCACAAAAAACTAAACCCAAAACTTTCCAATCTTTTCAATGCAAACAAGAAGACTTGCCACATCTTTTGAGGATTAGAACAGCTCTCTAACTCAATCGTCTTGCGATGTGTGTTGGTGCAAAGTTCTGCGAAAAAAGAGGCGCATGCGGTAATGAAAGGGTTAAATTAGGGCAGAGTTTTAAGATCCGGGGTTGTTTTTCATAACACACAATTGTGCACCAATCTGGCATATGTGGTACGAGCTTTAGAGCGTGAAAAGATGCCTGGCAAGGGCCTTGCCTACGATTTTCGATCGTGATTCAAAACGTGTGCAGAGCTATGCAACAGACAAAGGGCGGAACACTACGTTACTTGCGTGATTTCAATATCTCACCCACGCAAGCAATTGAATCAAATCCAATGAAGGCAAAAAAACAAGTCGCCGCTCCTTCCATTGCCTTCGAAAATCCGTAAGGCATGAATCCGCCAAGACCGTTGCCGTGAACTTCGTCTCGTTGCAAGTTCCAATTGTGGGGATTGGCTGCAAGAGGCAAGTGCGTGTGATTGCGCTGGTCTGGCTCAAAATTCGTTGTGTCTAGTCGACAAGTCTGCATGATACTCGTCAGCCACCTTGCTAGACCACTTTTATGCGAGTAACTTAATGGTGTCCATAACGAGTGAATACTAGGAAGCGATACAAGCGATAATTTTCCAAACTTTGCACTGAATCGTTATTGCAAACTTCCAACTCACCAGCATCGTATAAATTTCAAAGGCGTTTACAAAATTGGCTGTGATCAATTCAACAATGATTTATGTGACATCCTACAGGTAAACGTTCCCACAATAGTATGATTTTACGTCTTAAATTTCATATGTTAATCAGCATCCTAAATAATTTACTTGGCAAGCATGCACTTTTTATCAGGAAATTCGGAAAAAGCGGTTTTGAAAAACAGCTACGAGACCAAAGATTTAAACATTTGTAGCAATTCTATCAATCAAAAAGGTAGTCATTTAAAATCAAAATTTCAAAGCACGTAGAAAAGACCAGGGCGTAAACTTAATTGAAATGATTAATCAAATCAAATTTCATGCACAAGCAAAGAAAGTGATCGTTAACTTTAGTATTTAAAAGACTGCTTAAACTTTACCACTTAATGAAACTTTATCATTTAACGTTAGGCTGTTTTCCTACATTCAAACCAGAAGAGCAAAAATGTGGTTGATCTGACGAGCAGTTAGGTTGCAATGTTTCTAACTAGCATAATAGCAATGAAATTTCCTTTACAAGACCACGTAGACAAACATGACGTTGAAAACAATTACAATGCTATGCAAAGAATGAAATATGTTTCAATATTACTAACTCGAGTAGGAGTGTAAGTCTTACCTATCTATGGAACTTCGTTGAGAAACAGGGAAACTTTTGTAGACAAACCCGCTATGTTAATTTTCACAATGTAAACAAAATTAGTGTCATCGTGTGATAAAGGATTCTAAAAACTGCTATAAACCGATTGCTCACCGGCTAAACTAACTGTACTATCATGAAAGGTATTAGTTTAATAACTGGATTTCTCATTGGTGTAAGATGTTCAGGTTTCATTGGATAACTCTGATACAAGATACACTGGATATGACAGGCACGGGCTACGAATACAATTTTACCTACAAAATTGTATACCTTGGAAACCGGCTATTCAACGCTTGTACAGTGAAAAGATGCAAAACCGGTCTGGAACATAATACTCAGGAATATTTTCTTACTAGACTAAAAATGCTTAAACCAAACGTGGATTCAGAAAAGGTACCTACGCAACTGCCAGCTTACCAAGAGAATTGCTCACAACGAAGCTACCCACAATGCACTTCGCGCGATGAGCAATGACTGGCTTAAATACCAGGAAGCTGTGGGTCGTAGGAAGATCATATTCACTGACGTATTAAATAAATATGAATGTTGGAAAGAAAAATGTGTGAAATCAGCTCTTGGTGGGTTCAATTCTGGTATGTCCATACGCTCGGAGGCCTCTTTTTAGCAGGGGCTCCCCAGTCGGGGGCACAAGGGCCCTTCCTTCGGTTCTGCCTACAGGTTCGTTAGTTGACTATGTAAATAAAATCATCTATCTGTAAGTCTACAATAACGACCATACAGGAATTAAAACCGTTGAATTCAAAACGTACACCCTGAAAGTAGGAAAATATCGCAAAAACCTTGAAACGTAGCTGAAAATTTAGTGCATAACGCCCAGTGAAAGATGATATTTTTGGCAAGACTACCCGACTACACTAAACTACTCACTTAAACCACAGGCAAACCGTACTCTCCAGCACACAACCCACTAAGATTATACAGTAAAAAACATTGCTATCTCACCTTTCATAAAACCAGCAATACTGCAAAAAAGTAGGACAATAATGTTGATCACAGTCAGAAATGAAAGAATCCAACTTGAAATTTGCACTCCTGAAGAGAGACTGACTGGAAGGAAATAATCTTAATGTTAAACCCATGCAATTTCCAACACGTTTCCGGAAGACAGAAAACTTTAACCATCTTGCAAGTCGAAAAAACTAATTCGTAGGCGAAAATTTGTGAAAACAAGTAAAGAAAATACCTGTGATGGCAATGATGAAACCAACCGACAAAAAATCGGGGTAGCTCGAAAATCCAGTCACATTCATGGGCATGGCTTCTCTGAACTTTTCAGAAATCGCCCCTCCGGTAAGTGAATCTAGATTGGCACTCCAGCCCCGGACAACGCTGGATGCAGCTGTGTACAAATGCAAGCTTCACTTATCGAAAATTAATTAATTTGCCAGAATGTTCCCTGAACACAAGTTTTCTTGAAAAATCTAGTAATCCTGTTTTGAAAGAGAGATATGCAGGCTTGCACAAGGGGCTTTTTCCTGTCCCATTCCATGGAAGCAAGTGACTGTACCAACCTACAGGTTTCCACGAAAGAGTAATACGAAGTGGCCTACATTACAATATGTGCACGTCTATGTCCAGCGTCTGCAGGACCGTGGCTAGAATACTTCAAAATGTCCACTGAGAGGATCAGATAAAAGTTAGGATGAAGCAGTTTTAGTTGTTACCAGGGACGCCGGAAGAGCGGTAGCGCAGGGAGACAGAGAAAGAGTTAAGGGCAATAGAAACTTATAAAAAAAACAAAAAATCTTTACCAATATGCTTGTCTCTGTTCAGCAACAATGTTGATCTCAAAAAGTAAAGCGGAAATTATAGAAAACGATTCTGAACTTTCTGGGTACTCGAATAGCTGCAATAAATTTGTTTCAATTCGATCTTGATAAACCATGAAATTACCTACGATACTGTTATTAAAAAGGCACCTCCGATCCCGTTGCCCCCTTTTCAAAGGTCAGGGGTAAATTCCCCCTCCATGCCCCCGCTCTCCGGCGTCCCTGGTTGTTGACCAAAAATGCCCAACGACCTCAGATTTGAGGCCTCGCATCATTCGCCAGGGCATTGAGCCTCCACGTGTGATATTTACTGTACTGTGAGCATATAATAAATAATGGAATTCAACATCAGAAAATTCTGCTATACGACGTAAAATTAGAAACGATGGGGCCTGTGAAAAACTTCAACTCCCTTGTCGCATCCCATGGTACAAATCCCGTGGGACCCCCATGGGAATCCCATTTCTATGGACAAGCCTGAAGATCAAGCAAGTAGCAAACAAACAAACACTTTTTATGATATCATTTGCATCTCAGTGTATCTCAATCCTTCAGATGCCAACATTCCTAAAATGGGAACATATTTTTGAATGCTCATAAATATTCTAGACAATCTGAACCCACATTGTTTTCTTCAAGATCTGCTTTTACATTAGTACTAATGAAAGATGCATTCCTAAAGTCTGCACAAGCCTTCAGAATTAACAATATTCGCAACTAACCACAGCGAAACCGCCTAGCCCTAGAAGGCATACACTAAGAATGTGTCCTTCTGCGATCTCTTTATTGCGAACTGACCCCTCAGTTATCTGACCCGCTGTGCAAAAAACTTGATGAGTTCTGCTCACTATAATGATTTCGATGTGATGTGCGCTTAGGTCTGTTAGAAGACTTCCGGGTACGTAACCCGCTTCTCCTTTAACGCTCTTTATTGCGAAAAAATCTCTCAATTTTCTGGCTCGTGAAGAAAGTTTGGCGACCTCTGCATTTATCCAATCAGATTTCGAAATGACGACAGTAAAGCCAGCTAAAATGTCCGTAGGTATTTACTGTACTTCTCTCACTTAGTAAAATGCATTTGCGAACAACAGTGTAATTTCACCGAATACGTGGTACAGTTGGTTGAGCACGCCCCACCAAAGCTGGTAGGCTGGGTTCGATTCCCAGACACGAAAAACAGAAGACTTGAAAAACGGTTCTTGTGCAGCGTCATGCTCAACGTTAGTAGATGAGTTCAAGGAAACGGTTCACGGGCGGTGCTGCCGTTGTTTGGCCATCAATGAAGCATACACTACGAAAAACATCCGCCTGTCTCCCAACGCAAGCAAGCTGTGATGGGAGCCGCAGACCTTTCGTGACACTCCGAAAAGAATACAAAAAGCGAGCCTAAATCGCAAATACTGTAGGCATCTGCACAGACAACAAGCCAGTCAAACACACAGTTTGGAACAAGGCCAGATCCAGGGGGCGATTGGGGCGATCACCCCCCCCCCAAAGACTTACAAA
>JGI24021J15306_10007812_pt1 | contig 13073 bp, 8 predicted proteins | sample Ectturendosymbi1_FD_15306 | JGI IMG/M metagenome (IMG submission 15306) | reverse complement strand
CACTTTGAAAAAGCTCCCACCACCCATGCCACCAGCCATAAAATTGCTACCACTAAATCATCGCATCGACTTTCACGTCAATAGCGAATATTAATCACAAGTTGCCATTAAGTTTAACCTAATCATTTTTCGCCGTGAGTTGTCAGGAATCTCTCAATCTGTATGTCTTGTCATTAGCAAAATTGTCTTGATTTAATACTGCATGACTTCATGTGGTCTTCGGAACAGCATTGCCAAACACTGTATCGTAGGCAGAACACGTCACATCGTCCGTTATCATGTGTTTTATAAACTTTGGTTCGTAACCGCAACTTGAGTAAAACAGTGAATCTAAGTGTATTCTATTGAAAAAATACAAGGAGCATGACTGTTGCGAGACGATTTACGTAGCAATTAAATGATTAGCAAATTAATTACAGTTAGCTATAAGTCGTAAAACGTGCTTACCGTGTTTTTTAGTCAGTTCCAGTGTTTTGCTATGCTTGTGGACACAATTGTATTGTATTGTATTCATCTGACTAATGACAGAGTATACCAGTACAGTGGGTCAGAAAAAGGACAACTCAAGACTAGTGAGAAAGTCCAACCGCTCCCATCTTGACTGAACCAAGAATTCCAGTAACATCTTTCTCGCCACCTGTAGTTTGAGGCTTGCTAAGAAGTCATTTTGTTGTGGAGATCACGCCATTTGCATTGCGTCGAAATTTACTGGGTAGTGTCTTTTTGACAGTTAACTGTACATGTGCGAATACGATTCCGCATCCAGCAAATTTTCATCGGCTTCCAAAGTGATGGCGAAGCCCGTGCCATATTTTATTAGTGCAATGAACGTTTTCGGGAGTTTGGGGAAGTTTTTTAAGCCATCATTACTACTGGAGCTTCCCACAACGTATGTTTCTGAGCAAGATTTCAGCCAAGCACCGCACATGCGTAATAAATACCGCAAACATCTTGACATGAACAGGACCGATGGATACGCCATACCACTCAAGCTGATCACCTTGCAATCTGCTTTAAAAAAACTTACAGATAAAGAACCAGGGGCAAGGTTAGCAGTAGTTGGAATCAGGGTTTCGGAGTCGGAGGTAAAATGTCCGACTCATAGTTTCGAAAAATGTTTAACTCCGAGATTTTAAAAATTTCCGACTCCGACTCCATAATACAACGTGAATGAAGTTTGGCTGTCAACAATTTTGTAGCAGTTAGCCATCAATGGAAGTCGTGGTGTACAGCACGAATTCTCTGTTTCAATAAAGGCTTCAAAGGAAATTGCACCATTTCAACAGGCACGAGTTAGAATTCCTAACTTAGTAGTGCGATGCAAAAATTATTCGACTGAACTTGTGGAGTCGGACAAAAAATCCGACTCCGACTCTTAGTGTTCTTAAAAATCCGACCCCGGCCCCAACCAAAGACCTCCGACTCTTCGCGACCCCGCAACCCTGAACAGAACAACAACTGTTTTTCAACTGTTTTTGGAATTTAATAACAGTTTTTAATTGCATTGCTTTTGTTTGTTTGTTTTGTTGTGCTACTAGATTACCCGTGTATATTTGATTGGCAGTGAATTACTTTCAAATTAAAATAATTATTTAGACAACACTAAAATCATGACTGAGGAGGGTGATTTTTAAGCAAAGTTCCAGTAGGGGGCCGACTGAACAAAAAAGGTTGAAGACCACTGCTTCAGAGAGTGTCACGGGTGGTCTGCGGCGCCCATCCTCGGTTGCTTGGGCCGTGGGCCACGCGGTCTTTCTCGCAGTGAATACTGCATTGTTGGCATGTGGAAAGCTAATGACGTCATTGTTGGCATGTGAAAAGCTAATGACGTCATCGCATTAAACTTATCACATCTATTTTCACTTGATAGGGTAGCCAAATAAATCCAAATTGAGGGGAAAACTTGAATACTCTAAAAGTTTCACAGAAAGTTTCTTACAATTAGGAAGTAAAATTTTTTGGAGAGAATTACTCCAATAAATTTTAACAGTGTAAAGTGAGATGGAAAGAATGATAATGGTAAAAACAATACTTTTTCAAATGTTTCTCTGTATTTTTATGTGGAAGTTACTTTTTGTGGTAAAGATTCTTATTTTTTGGTTATTACAAGCGTAAAATAAGATCAATAACTATGTTGTAAAAACATCTTGTAACAAGGTTTCTAAAAACTCTTTTGTAGAATACCAGAGGCTTTTTTTGAGCTGAGGTGTTGTGAAGAGGTCCAAAAGTAGTTTTGAATCAGTGCGAACTATGCGATTGGCTAAAGACGCAAATTGCTCACTAAAATATGGTTGACGGAACAATAGCATGATTGATTTATGAAATAGCAACATTATTACCTGTGACGTGCTCAACTAAAATTTCACTGCAAGCAAAAATATTCAGGATATTTTGTCCAAATTATTAGCAATGAAAGGCAGACACACGTTCAACAAAATTTAACCGAGTAATTCTTTCTCATATATTTGATTAACTATTACGCTTTTGCCATGATTATCTCTTTGGTGACATTTTATCCGAACAGGAGCCATGTCAAACGTTCCTAACAACTTCAAACCATGCATAATCGTCAACGCAAAGTTCATTGTTGCGGTTTCAAAGTGACATTGCCAAGAAAACTATCCGAAAAATTTATTCATATTTGTTGCACCATTTTTTGCAAACCTTTTATCTTCAATTACCTTGTTCTGTACACGCAGTTTTTGAGTGCCTCCTAAAATAACTAAATTTTGATTTGCTTTAAGAAGTTGCATAGTTAAATTTATGTACGAAGAAAGGTGTTTTTAAAATTTTAAATATTTCCGGTTGGGAAAGACCTAATTTTCTCTATGAATTGAAAACACAAACACGTTACAAATAATTTCATGATTTTACAAAAATATTATCCACGGACATATCCCATATTAACGAACAAAAGCAAGCCACAGATTGTGACACAATTGTGTTGCAGATGTGTTGCAAATGCCAACAGATGTGTTGCAGATAACAATTGAACAAGAAGGCGAAAGTAAAAATGACGAAAAGTCGAACTAACTCCTGAAACGTTAAGTCGTGCTGCCTGCCGTAAAAAATCTCTGAGGCGTATTTTTTTAAATTGCTCACGAAAGAAACTTTCTATCAAGAATAAAACAGCAAGAACGTTATTTTCAACACGCTACAGTGTAACGCGCCGCAGCATTCCCGGTCCATTGTTGTATTTCTCCGTCAGTTGTTCGACGCTAATTTGCAAAATGTTTTTTCGTCTCGATATCACCGAAACGGTGAAGACGACGACAGCCAGCAGAAGTGAGTTGACATCCTTCGTGACGCTCTTGCTCTCCTTTGATGCCACAAGCTCTTTTGGACTCCACAGAAAGGTCTATGTATACCTTCCTCGTCTACGACATGACAGATGAGCAAATAAAAGCACTGCAAATGATCCGTGGCGCTCCTGATTCACAAACGTTTATTGATGGAAATTCGCAGTGTCGGAAAGCACAAAGCAGCAAGGACTGATAGTGAATGCGGCCAGCTGCAGATAGCGTGCAGTTACTCAAGCGTTTTGTCCCGTGATGTAAAATTAGTGCTGAAAGACGTTGTTGCGACATAATGGATGAACAATTCACGATTTAGTGCCACAATGTCTCTTCCACAATTTGCAGCTTCACTCATTTCAGAAAAAGCCCCGTTTCAACAAAGAAGTGCAAAATGATTCTAGATATACAGCGGAGCAAGGGCAGAATAAGTGCACATTTGCTTGGAATAACGGCGTTAGTTTCTTGAGTTTACTTCTTAAGACAATTTGAGGCTTCTTTCTTCTAAACGTTTTGTCAACAAAAAATTACAGCCATTGTTTGAACAAGCAGTAAATCTCGTCAATGGCCCAATTTGTTTGTAGAAATTTTTAGGTAGCTTTGGAACAAAACTAAGAAAAGCTATTTGCTGTTTTTGTCAATCCACAATCTCACATGCACGTTTTGCTTAATACACTGCTGTGTTGTTTCGGTTAAGCCCCAAACAACTTAGCTACAGACCAGCAGAAATCCGCGGACATCGACATCAGTGAAGAAATAGTCTTTATAGTTGCTGCTAGTCTTGTTAGTCTCTGCAAAACCGCCTTACATCGTGATTTTATTTGAAATCACGGGCGCAAAAAATATGGCGGTATTGGGAAAATACTTGAGAGTTTATTATTTAAACTTAAACTACGTTGTCAGAAATGAAAGGAAAGCAGTTATTTATCGAACTGTCATGAATCCAGACGGGTTTGCCAGCAAAGGATCACTTCCCTCGTGTCTATTTAAGCTCTTGGTGGGAAACCTTCAACATAGCAAAAAAATAATTCTTCGGTTCATTCATTCATACATTCATTTTCATGCCCGCTTTCCTCTAAGGAGGGTCGCGAATGCGGCAGCCCCGAGAGGACTCGAAATACCTCTCGGTCAACAGTCACCTCAGGTAACTCTGCTGGCTCCACAACAAGACAGAGCCAAGCACTGTCGGTTTGCTATCGAAAACAATGAGAGCCGTATACGTCACGAGATTTGTCACACACTTTGGTTTATTTTATATCAACTTTAAAACTACCCCATTCTGCGTCAGCAAAGCATGCCTGAAAATTTAGACATGGAGTTTCGGTTTCTGCGACACGCACGTTGGAGTGAAGCAAGGCTCAGACAAGGAACTCATTCAGTAATACGAAAAGACAATAACTTTGAAAAGAACATGATGTCAACCTGACTATATCAGTGACTTTAGTAAAATCACATGCACAAAGCGTAACTTGAAATTAGAAACTTAAGCTCAAGCATACGTAGTTACAAATAAGCTGCATTGTAAGGTTCATGGAAAATACATTTCGCAAAAATTGTGTCGAGGGTCATTTGCTTAGAGTTTCTGTAACTTTGTTGACACATAACTTTGTGCATTTTGCTTTGGCTCAAGATGAACACAATATGCAACGGAAATTATGAATATTGCAAAAAATATCTACATGGTGCAAAAGTTAGTGCTATGCTGTGTGGAGGAAAATATCGTTTTTATCTGTTCAAGCGTCTGCGAACTTTTTATCTACAAGAGTCCAGGTTCACACAGGCAGGAGCCGGTGCTGTGGTGGTGCTCATTCTATTAAAAAGGCAGCCTAACAATACGACAGCAATCAATCATGGCGAGTTGTCAGAAAACCTTCTAATCGTAGCTTGAAGGTCTTCGAGAATTATGGTCAAAATCCAAAAGGAAATTTATTCAGATCTGAAAGCCGCGCTGAACACCGCGCCCCCTGTGTCGTACACCTAAAAAATAAGTACAGTACGCAAGGGCCTCGTTTGAGTACGTATTATGCACACGGGAGAAAACGCAATTTCGTTGGGAAAAAATCAAGTTAAGTTAATCCTCAAAAACACCATGTTGAAATGTCAGGAAACGATAGAATTTTTTGTTTTTTATATCAGAAGCGAGTGGTAACTCTTTGCCTCCTTTGGAGGCTGACCTGCTTGAAAACTGGCGCTGATGAAGCCAACACTGTCGGTCAAACAACGCTTTCAGTCATGGAATTTTTATTGCTTCACACCTCGCACATATCTTTCTTAAAATTTTGTAGGTTACAGAAAACCCCATAATTCATGACATTCCTGACCAAAGCAGACTACCTCGCGGTTGGCGAACAACCATTGGTAGAAAATACGTTACGCTGACTCATCGCCACGAGCATGAACGTTATGAAAAAGTTATTGAATGCCCATGTAGTTCACGGAGCGTCGTGGCTCTCTGCGCGCCGAAAAAAACTCACCGTTTCTCGTGTGAATTGTTTTGCCTTTTCTGTCAGCGTTGTTTTTTCTGCTCGATATTTGCAAACTTTGTTCGGTGGGGTTAAACCCCGTTGTACCGATCGTCTTATCGTGACCACTGCACCTGGGCGGTCACTGGCGCAACGGAGTTAAGTAGCTCAGCAAACTCAGATGCCGTTCTTCAGCTGAGCAAACTGGCACGCTGCCGAGCATTATGACAACAAGCTTTGTCAATAGAAGGCGACATGTTCCAGGAACTGCCCGGCTGGGATTTATCGAAAGTTTTGGAATCCTCTGACAGCGCTGATAAAGTTGATTTGTAAAAAAGTACCAAGTTTGGAGTGAAGAAGATTTAAAATGCCCTGACAACTGCAGCAGATCAGATGTTAGCGATGTAAAGTATAGCAGTACGACTGGTCAGAAGTCACACACCTTACTCATTGAAGGAATTTGCAGTTTTCCTTCACGCCGTAATCAAGGTTCGTCGAAAAATCAGTTCAGTTCAACAATCTGTGCTTAGGGGTAGCATTAACGCCGACGAATGCAAAGAGAAACTTTGTGGGCTTGCTTTTTTACGTTGGCAGGCGCCATTTTGCTAAGTCGTTTCAAACATGTGAGTAATATGTTTATTACATATTCATGGCTTTTTTTCATGAACAGGTTGATAATTTCTGAGATCAAAAATATTTAGACAAGAAAACTGTCTCAAAAGTAGTAGCAAGATAATGCAAATATATGTGACTGCAGGTAAAATTTCAAGAGTTTACATTAAAAACACTTTAAAAAACACATAAGAACCAGCAAAGCTGCAGATGTAATACGATATTATGAAAATGATGTTAATTGAAAAATTGCAGCATTTTGATTTAAACTTTCGTACTTCTTAACATGTTAAGTGTCGATTTGCTTAACACATTTCAACCCAGCAAGTCTTCTGTAACTTAATTGAAATTCGTGTTATGATAAAGGAAACATGAGTGAAAATCTTGTAACTTGCTCCAAAACTCTTTGTGATGTTATGCATGCACGCACTACGAAATGAAACACTGTGGTTTGATACTCTGGAAATCTCGTGAGAAAAATACCNAGTACCCGTACTGTACAAGTAGATATGTTAACCTTACAGTAAAGTCGTAAATAGACGTTTTGTATCAAGTTGTCTTNGCATTATTTCACGTTTGTAGATATATTCGCAATCCAACATGATTGCTGAAGGAGTTCCGTCGATCCTATTTTAAAAAGAAGGAAATGGCATACCATTTTATCTCAATAAAATTTCGGGACAGACCTTCAAAGTCAAACAAACTTGTGAACCTTTCAAAGAAAAATTCGAAAAAGGTGTAGTTTTCATTGCTCATCCTAAAATCTCAAATCACACTTCTTGCATACACGTTTTAAGTACTATTTAGCAACAGAAGCCAGGAGTAACTTCTCAACTTGATATAAATTGCTGCTCATACACTGAAATATAAGTTACATTTTATATCGTTCCATGGCCATTTATTTCTAGACCGCGATCCTTCACCGCTACATTCAAAATTTCGAAACCTCAGGCGAAGATTTAAACACTTTACAAAATCAACTATCATCACAAAGTCTTTCCTTGCATGAAGCTCATAAAAAAGCTGTTGTGACAAGTCACTCTCTGAAATTAGTTCAGATATATTTTTACAATTCGAATTTCACTCGTTGTTTTACGTTTCCGGCCTTTCATAATCGTATGCAGAGATGTCACTTTCAAAAACAAGTTGAAAATTTAACAGTTTGATGATCGGAAACAGGTAAATGTTGAAATTTAGAACTTTGATTCGAAATTATGCTTTCATTCAAGCAAAAGAAATCTTGACTTTATATTTGCCATGCAGTTTTCAAAATGTGCTTTTTCGAATGCGTATTTCAAATAAAGTCAGCGGGAACTTAAAATATGACTTATTCAACTTTTATAGGCATTGGTACTAGTTTGACAAAAATTTTTTTAAGGGTATTATCTTTACGTAATATTTTTCAATTATACATTTAATTAATTTTCACAAAATATTTTGTTTTTTTATTTTAACCCCTCTTTCATCTTTTTGCACATTTTGGTTAAATCGCAATAGCTTTTCGACGTCCGCAGTGAATGCTTGTAACCACAAACATGTTATTCGTATTGAACAATGAAATGGGGCTACACATCTTAAAGTATCCTTTTACTTGAGCAATGCACAAACGTTTACACGTCCTGGAAAAAGCTGAATTTTGAACTACTAGGAATTTAATGTAGAAGAGCCTATTTTTGTAAAGGTAACTTTCAATGTCATAAATATTTTGATAATTAATTCTCAGTAATTCTACAAAATCAAAATGTTTTTGCATAATATTAATTAATTGGTGAATGTTTCTGATCCCATATTGATTTAATAAGTCTCTTGATACTTATTTTATAGTGCAGATCAAATGCACAAAACATTGTACTGAAAAACATTCTTTTGAAAACCTTTGATTGAGTTTCTGAATTGCTGTTTGCATCTGATGTTATTAATTTAAAATAAAATTTAAGGACATTAAGGAAAAGTCGCCATTTCAGCGATAAATCTTGAAGGATACTATTCGTTTTTCCAAGCAATTTTGAATCTGGTGAAAAAAGGCCATTCGGAAGTTCGATGCAAATGCTGTAAAATATTGCATGAAGTTGAAAAACACGATTGTGAACACATGGAAATTTCTTGATATGTTGAACGTTAATTTTTTGTATTGCTATGGTTTTCTTTAATTTTTTATGCACTGAAATATAAAAAACACAAAATGTCAGTGATGAAATTTCAATCCAAAACAACTGAAGATACGCAGCATTTTTATTGGATCAGGAACTGAATCCTAGTTTTGTGTCTACGACTTTTTATCTTCAACCTTCACAAATTAATTAGTACAGCAGCAGACACAAGTACTGCATTCGGATGAACAGAAGGCTAGGAGGTAACCTGCGTTTCTTCTTCTGCGAATCGCGATCAGATGGTCATTTTGGTAAAATTAATGCATGCCTATTTTAATTAGAAGCATATTGTGTTCAAATGTTTCATGTTAGTCTGTGTGCAAAAGTCACTAGTAAGTATCTTCAGTAACTGCTGTTACTTCGAAAAGTGCAACTTGCTGTTTGTGCGATCGTGTCTTAATGTTGATACAAAATTTGATCTGAAACGTTTGGTGAACAACGAACGCACTTCCAGCACTGACCAGTGTTTCCAAATAACTTTTATACCAAAAGAATTTTGATTCCACCGCGAATAAACGGATAGTGTCGGAAAATTTGCCGATTTGACAAGTGCATCCTGCTCAAACACAGAAATGTTGAGTGGAATTTCAAGTTAAACTATTTCTGGCGTTTCAATAAATACCGTTCACGGCCAATCCCCACTGTTCTGTCCTGCATTTCTCTTGCATCGTGTTTCTACCAAGCGTCTGGAGTTGTTTCGAAAAGTTGCGTTTTGTAATTTATCTTTTAGGTTTCAAAAATGAGATAGGCGTTTTTTGTCACTTTCACCAACGAAAAAGAGAATTGCGTTTCCCTATGCTGCCTGGCGCAGTGCTGAACTTGAGGTCAGTTTCAGTAACTGCCATTTTGTAAAATAATCATTCATCAACCCGACATAAGCGTCGCGCTGAAAATAAACAAAATTTTTCGATTGTCAAGACAGCTAATCAATTTACTAACCACATGTCACTCGTATTTCTGGACACCTCGCATGTTTACAAGAATTATAGCGATAACTGCAACCGTCTCAACACCCTAAGGTTCGCGTTGTGTCATGTGACCACCATTGTAACATCTAGTGTTACAATTGCGGAAGATTAATCGTTTAATTTTCTTACTTTTTTCTATTTCACCTTAGCCAGAAAAAATCAAAATATCCAGGATGTCCAAATTATACAAATTTAACATTAATTTGCCAAAATTTACTTCTCACTAATGAAACCATGTCACCGGCTGAGAAGAAAATGCCAGTTTTTGCTTTTTCAGAGATCTCTGATCTTTGATGAAAAACCTCAGAAAAATTTTTTAAGCACTTTTATCACTGTCATTCGTCCGTGAAAAAGTGTAATTGCGGCATTGGTGTTTTAGTTATTTGCTAATGCTCCTGCGGTTTTCGGCAGCAGTCAAGCATCGGTGGCTGAGATGAACGACAAACACTGAAAAATGTTTCTCAACATTTTTAAACCGACATGCGAACTTACTTGTCCGCTGATTTTCAAAACGCAACAAACCGCATCTATAATGGTTTACAGGCGCGCTGCTGTTGTTCAATCAAACTTAAGCATTGTATGCGCGTCGTGTAAAAAGCGAACACTTGTTCCAGTTTCATTTCCTGTGTATGTGTCCTTCAACACTCGGAATAGAGAATTTGTAGTTCATGGCTAGAGGCCGAAGAGATAATTCAAAAGCGTGTTTATTTCTGCTTCGTTTTGGAGGCAATTGGGCATGCTGAACTTTGGACCTGTGACAATCGACCCTGACTCTCTCCAAGTCTTCTGATCTCAAATATTGGACATCGAAGTTTCAATCAATGGTTTCCGGCAACCTTGTATCACACGATGTTAAGTGTACGGTACAGTTAAAGTTTCGTCTCATATTTTAAAAAAGTTACAGATCAAAATGTGATTCCTGTGAGNGAGTCTTGTGAGTGATTGAGTCTTGATGAAGTGTCAATGAGGTTGGCAAGAAAAATCGCGAATGTAGTTTAGCAACTTGTGACGAAAGCACTTGGGCTGGATTTTGGTTTTTTCGACTCCGTGAAATATCTTCAAAATGGTTTTCTTAGAAAAAATAAGATAGACTGGGTGCGATGTCTCAAAATGGCAACTGTAAAAGCAAAAGGAGAAACCGAAACAAAATGTGTTGTAGTGTTTAGGCTAAATTTTACGCCTTGTAGTCGTTCCATTTTTAAATAAAGCACAAAGCAGATAAATGGGCGTTTGCTGATCAGTTGGTAATGTTTAGACTCGTGGAGCTTGGACCTGAACATTTAAAAGCAAAAACCTTTTTTGTACGGTTCGATTAGTTTTTTACTGTTTTGTCGTCGACTTCATTCTACGGAACTTTTCAATTACATACACTGATATCGTCATCTTGACAAATAACGAGGATTTCCTGCATCGTGATTTGGTGTTCCCATTTGCGATTCATCAAGCTGTACTTTTGCTGCAACAAATAAGCCAATCAACAACTCAACCCAGGGGTCGGGAACCTATGGCTGAGCCAGATGTGGCTCTTTTGATGACAGCATCTGGCTCGCTTGATATCTTCTTTACACGATTGTTACAGATGAAACTTGTTCTGTATTTATCTTACAAAGCCATCAGCAACACCATGTAGAAGTCGCATTAACAGTGAGAAGCATGTTATCAGAGAGAATATTCAGACATTTACCATTTCTTAAAATTGCTGATTTTGCTTAAAAATGCACACGTTAGTTAAGTAAGTTAGTTGCACTACGTATTGAGAAGTATTACATGGCTCTCGTGCAAATACAACTAAAAATATGCAGGTTTCATGGCTCACTTAGCCAAAAAGGTTCCCGACCCCTGACATAACGCAAATAGCGCAAGGCCTGATGAACCCATTAACTTTTGCCACCGGTCAGAACTTTCTGTTGTGATCACTTCACTGTTGAAAAATCAAACTGCTGCCAGAATAAAAAACACGTTGATTATCGGCAAATTGACTGAAGAGAGTTTCGCATTCGAAGCGAACGTTATCAGAAGAACGCATTATTTACACATAATTTTTTTTGAGGTTCTGCACGCCTGCAATGTACGTGCGTTCGCCGGAAATTGTTACATCACAGATCATTCGTCAAAAGCAGTTACCTCACGTCACAAAGCTTCCGCTGTGCCGCACAAACTCAGAGCAAGGTCAACTAAGAGCGTTCTGAAAAATAAGTCGAAGTTCGCGCTCCATAGATTGGTTTTCGTGATTGCATTGCTTTAAGCAATACAATTTTAACAAGCTCCAACAAGTTATTACGCAACTCGACCCTAGGTCACAGTAGTTACAAAATAAAACGCCCGAATGCCGTATCCGGTGCGTATACGACTCTGGTTCCGTTGTAGCTGATAAATTAACCTGTTCGTTTTGTGTTGGGTGGCTTTCAAATACAAAGTCAAACGAGATGCATGAAGCCTTCGCAAATAAGACGTTGCAAGATGGAGCATTGGCAAGTGTCTTCAGGCCATGGATGCCGTCAGAGTTAATTTCATGTTCAGTTATATTTTAGCATTTATGCTCCAGGAATACCAGAGATTTCATTCGTGCTCTTGGGCATGTTTTTCTTAAACACTGCACCATATAATCGGCTGAGCTGATGACATGTGGAAAAACATTGCTTTGCTAGCTTGTTTGCTCTTCAATTTCAGCTTTTTCTCCACGTTGCTATTTGTAAGCAAGGGTTTAAGATTGCAAAAGTAATCACGGTCAAAAAAAGAAACAATAGTGTACATTTGCATGGCGACACTCTGTACTAAATACCTAGATACATGCAACCTTGAAGGAAAGCACCAGTTTGGAGCTCCAGAAAGGGGGGTGCGCAGTCGGCGGGACGTGAAGTTTGCTTTTGTCATTAAGGCCAGCAGACAGTTTGGTAAGCAATGTTAAAGTGGTTTACACGAGATGGTTAGTAAGGCAACGCCGGTTTCTGTTCAGAAGGCAAGCACCAATTTTAGGCTCCATTATTTCAATTGTGTCAATTGACACATCTCGCAGCAAGCGTTCGAATCTTTTTCGTGTGATTCAAAGAATATCGCCAGCCGGTTGTTTTGGATAGGTAATTGTCAGACCGGTGATTCAACAATGGTAGAGTGTTTGCTCACAAAGCACGAACAGATGCCCTTCGAACATGATGAGTAATAAGACGCATGTGCGATTTAACGAAAAGGTCTCGAGCTAGTCGAGACATAAAACGTGAATTGTTCGATGTTGTTGGCTTAGCCCACTGCCCAAGTAAAGAAACCATTTGATCGTCATTGTGTCGAAAACATAAGGTGAGAATTGTCAGAACGAACAGCTGAAATACACATTGGGGCGATCTCCTCCCCTAAAACCTACGAAAGTAACTTTATTCACCATGACTTGTGCAAATCGGAAAATAACATTCGCGATACAAGGTTAATTTGTCGTACATTGCTTTGTCACAGCGGTGTTATGAAGTATACTTCATCTCTCTTACAGTAGTGAACGCGTAAGTTTAGACTTGACTACCAAATAATGCTGAAATTAGACTTGACTACCAAATAATACTGAAATCGCCCCCCCCCTAACATTACTGGCTGGATCCG
>JGI24021J15306_10007810_pt1 | contig 13074 bp, 9 predicted proteins | sample Ectturendosymbi1_FD_15306 | JGI IMG/M metagenome (IMG submission 15306) | reverse complement strand
GTTTATCACAATAAAGGAAAAAAATTATGTGCTAAGTGCCAAAGGGGCACCACAACAACTTTAATGTGCAGTCAAAGAACAATTTAAAATCAAATAACTACAACTAACTTCATTGTGAAATAATTTACATTGTGAATTTAAATTGTGAAATGGACTTTCGAGCAGAACTTTCACACTAGCTTTCAGCGAATAAACTTTCTGTACAGCATATGCAAAATATAGAGCCCCTTTCTGAGAGTTTGCTTTGAGCACCTTGATTCTAATATCCACCCTTGCATATAATAAAGAACAAATTTAACACATAGGCCCGCGGGGTCCCCAAAAGCGCGGGGCCCGTAGCAATTGCTACATTTGCTACTATTGTTAATCCGTCACTACCAATTTGTATTTCATGGAGTGGAAGTTTGCTTTCTTACTATATACTCGATAAAGTACTGAGTGATAATAAAGAGTTTTTCTATTGACTCAGAAAGAAAACCGAGAACGTCTTTTACCACGCTTTGTGAGCAGGCTGCGAAACACGCCGATTCGAAAGATTTGAAATTAGCTTTATCTCTTTGATGTGAATAAATAATTGCCACAAAATTCATTGATTGCTTCAAACGCTTTCCTTGAGTAGCATCGTCGATGCAGTTGAACACATTATCAAATTTTTCAGAATTCTTGGTGATAGTTTCTTGCAGACTGAACCTTTTCTACTCTTCAGGTTTGTATACGTCATCATCGAGTTCACAGCCTGTGGAATCAGAGGACGACATCTTGCATAATGACCACGTATTACAAACAATCATTATAGACGAAAGAGCCTTGGACTTTTCGCAAACTCAAAAGAATTCTTCGGCTAAGCAAGGGAAGTTCCAAAATCAAGGAATGCTGTACACAATTCAGGTTTAACGTTGTCAGAGTTGTCACAGCAATATATCATTCAAGCAGTCACAAGAATGAACGGTTAATTGAATTTGTGTATGAAGTTTCTCGAAAACGACAAATACTTTCTAAACATTTTGAGACATTTGCATCATGGAAACAACCAAAAATTGTTTTTTTTATTCTAACACGAGGAGAAACAATTGTTCTTGTCTTCAATATTGTCACATGCAAGCGTGGATATTATAGGAGGTAAATGAAGCGGTCGCCTCGGCTCCCCCTTATTCATAGATCAACGTTTATCACAGAGTTTCCCACTTAGCTTTAGTATTGTTTTGTCAAAAAGCTTATGAACAACTCTTCAGCCAAATTTACTGAACTCTGAAGCAAGTCATATATTTTTCAAAATAAAGCAAAATTTCGTGCAAATGTGCCAAAGGGGGCCCTAAACAACTTTAATATGTAGATTCAGAACAAGTTGAAATCAAATGACTTCAAAGAATTTGCAGTGTGAAATGGATTTTCACTCAGAAGCAAATTCCCTTGAAGATTCTAATATAACCTCAGCTCTCACACAGATTCTAATATAACCTCAGCTCTTCACACAGATTTCAGTGATTGTTTGGTTGTATTGGTAACAACGTCAACAAAATAGTGTATGACGACTTGTAGACTGTTTTTGCTCTTTGTTGAAAAAATTAGTGTAATTGACAAATTAGGGCAGCTTTCAAGTGTCCAGTGACAAAACTTAACAAAAATTAGGTGTCTTTCTATGTATATTATGCACTTGAATTAGGTTCATAATTGGAATGTGAGACAATTTAATTCTTTTGTGCACCTGGTCCCGCATCTTCCTTTTGCAGTGGCGAAATTTCGGGGTCTTTTACTGAAAGTTGCCCCGGGTCCCGAATTTCTAGTATCCACCCTAGGTCACATAGCCTATTTTTGAAAACGTTCTACCACTGCTTAATGCATGGGCTATTTTTACTCATCTTGTGCTTCAGTTCGTTAACAATGTCTGCATCACAATGGTTCTCCTAGGGCTAGGTAGTACATGTCATGTCTAACTGCTTTTTGGGTAAAGCACTGTGATCTTCAGTTCATTTTGTAAATATTAGAACATTTTGTGTGCTTTTTTCGATAAACTTGTGTACAAAATTCAATATAATGCGTTTAATATTTTCGAAATAAAACGAGTGAACAACGAAGATACGCCTGAGTGCAGATGGAAATTATCAAACATTTTTGATTTTTTATCAGAGTCAAGGCTTAATGAAGTAGGGATAATGCAGTTATGGTCAACGTCTTTCACTAATCAAACTTCAGTGAAGTAATAATTTTTGTACTTTACTTCTGTAATTTGTTTGGACAATTCAAGCTTACAAATGCACGCTCTAAATTCAGACATATGATTTCACGTAAATTGCTACTTTTAACATTAGTTTAACGATGAGTGTCAAGCGGTCTGAAGTTACGGCAAAGATTTAACTTGAATATGAAAATCCTAGTAAGTCTTCCATGGTATTGCTTGGAATAAGTTTTTCAAACGTAGATAACTTCACAGTAGATTTTTTTCTGTAGTTCTTGTTCGCAGAGCTGCAAATTCGTAACCAGCAGGAATGTTAATAGGTGCATGAAACTCTACGTAGCGTAGTGTTATACCAGAAACCAAATGGTTGTTTAGGTACACATAAGCATGTTTTCATTTCTGCAAAAGCTGGTAATGACAAACGCAGGCTATGAGCAGAATCCACATGGCCATGGTTTTTCTCAGTGCCGTTTTTTAAAGAAGGATGCAGGACTTATTCTGAAGATCACTTTTCTTGAAAAAGTTACCTTGTTTTGCCTTTAAGTAAAGTTATTTAGTTTGCGTCTTATAAACGTTTGCCTAAATCAAAATTGTTTGTCCTTGTACTTGATCAATTAAAACCGTCCTATCGACAATAAAAAATCAATTAGTTTTCAAACTTACGCGCTTATGGAAAGAGACCAGATTCAACAACATTGTTCAATCTAGCTAATGTGTAGATGCCTCAAGATTGATTAAAACCATGAGTTGAAATAAAATAGAATTTATTTGCTTTAAAACTATTTTATACCTAGAGTTGTGCCACTCGTCAATGTTACTAGTTTTGAAAATGTCGTGTACACTCATGAAAACCGCGATTCCTTGCTTGAAAACCGCAGTAAAATTAACAAGTTACAGGGAGGAAGCTACTTTGATAACCAATTCTGTCAAATTGGAAAGCGCAATAGTTCAAACCATTTATACAATATTAGCTTAAACTGAAAGAAGACGTTATCTCGCAAAGCGTTTAGAAATTTCAGGAGATTGTTTCTACAAAACGCTTGCTTTCAAAGATTTTATCAGCCACGTGCTTTAATATCAGAGCAATTATAGACTGTGATTTGGCAATTTTATAAAAAATAGTTACGGTAAATTATTGCTCGAAATTGGTTGTTAAATTGATATTAATCCTATTATTTTGATTTTTGCGCCTATGTCTATCAGTTGAAACCTATCCATACATGCTTGCATGTGTACGCGAAGTCAGGGTTTTCTAATTGTTTGCTATCCCTTACAGTATTTATCTTCAAGGTTTCTTTCAGAAGACATAAAAAAACAGGCAAGCGTAAATCAAGTCGCATTTGAGAGTGAAAAGTTTCAGTTGATTTTTGAGTTGAAATATCTCAGTCTATTATGTGTCAATGAGCTTGTTCAATATCACGTTTCAGTTGTTCAGGTGTCAGGTACGCTATATTTGCAATGCAATGTTTCGTGTTAGATAGTGTTCTTGCCAAATTCGAAGACACGTAGTGACTTCTAGTGAGTTGACTCCTTCCCCTATAGTAGTTTGAACAGTTAAATATGCACAAAGAGTTAACTTAGAACTTCTAGGGATGCAAATATGCTTTTCGTACACTGCATACGTGCTTTAAAATTACAAAATCTTGTTTCGTCTTAATCAAAGTTTTCCTTGTTTGTCTCAACTCAGAAAATTGTTTTTCTCAAAATTCTTGAAAATCTTTAAAAAAATTGTTCTTAGTTTATCCATGCGAAATATCGGTGACTTGAGATAAAATCAAACACAAAGTCAAACATTTTTAAATGCTTGTACATAGTGAAAGTGCGCCTGGGTATAGGTTTTAAAATTTTCGAAAGTAGTTTTTGCGGTCCAATGAGAGATTGAATAAATTAGCAAGTACGGAAGTGCACAAAGAGGTATGGTGTTCGTTTCAAGCTTGTTAATACTGCGCATAATATCATTAAACATCTTAAATTGCGAGCGATTCCAGTGAAAGTCTTCAAAGAAAATTTTATGCAACACTGGAAAGCTACAACTCTTATACATCAAGCCGTCCTTACACTCTGAAAACATAAGGAAGAAAATCTTTCTACTCTGCAGAAACTTTCTGCTCTGAATGGGATCCAAAAATTACAAATGACATGCTTGACTTTACAAGAATGACATATTGTCGTGATCCGCGTTGAAAGCAGAATGCTGGGGAAAATGTGCCGGCATCTTGTTGTTTGCCATCGGGGAAGAAAGACTCATTCACGCTTGACTAAAAACACTTATGCTACTTTCCCAGCAAAGACCACATTTCAGACGTCGGCCTGCTGTCAACTTTTGCAAAGGCTGATAAGCTTCCGTAACTGATCTCCATGTAAAACACCGTGCAGTCTAATGGATGCCAAGATTGTTTAAGTAAGGTTGGGCAAGAAGTTATGCGCTATTCTTCGAACATGCCAAAGCTGGCGATTTGTAGTTATGCTTATTGTTGCATGAGACAGTAACTGCATGTATCAAAGTAACTAAAAGTTTAAGCTTTTATGGCTGAAGGGTGGTGGAAAATGATACGTGTGGCGTGTTTCTGCTTTGAAAACATTGTCTTAGACTCACGAGTTGCTAAACTTTCGCTGCAACTCTTGCAAACCTGATTGTGTATCTATCGTCAGTCCAGAGATTTCAATCAGTTGTTTTAAACGTTTTCTTCAGCAAGTTTTTATAATATTGTGTAGTGTTAAAGTAATAGATAATTTGTAAAACTGCTGATTTTACTTGAAAATGGATTAAAATGTTTGAAGTTGCTTATGTATGAGAGAAGAGTGAAGGCACAGATCTGTTGGTTATTTTTATTGCAATTAAAGAATATCGTGCATATCACTGCTGCTATGAAAGTTAAATCAAAATACCAAGGTCAACATATTCAGTAATTCAATGTTTTAAGGCTGACAATTGCTCTGGGACAGGGAAATAAATAGTCCCTGTGACAGGTTCATCAAATCTGGCGTCAAAGTGAGACAAGAATTAGTTCACGAGACAATGTGTGTGTTTCGTAACGAGGCGGCAATTCCACTAGCGTCCTAATATTGCAGCTAAGTGTCAGTTTGAGACAAAATTATTTCACAGTCCGTTTTCAGAGATTGGTTCCGGAAAATGATTATCAGACAAGCAAACAGCAGACAGTACCTGTACGGTTTACAGATAGCTACCCAGTACTTCCAAACGTGCATGTTGGAGAAATTGATATTGAATAATCGCTTGTCAACCCAAAATATTGAAAGGAGTCTCTTACACTACTGTACCTCAAATGACAAGTCAAAAGAAGGGCCATGAGTCGTTATGGCCAAGGTAGTTGTTCTTTGTGACGACAAAAGTTTGTGATTTCTATGTAAAGTCACAAAATTTGCGGTTGAGAGGCGAATGACAGCATCAGGGGCAAAACGCATGGGTGAATAACGTTGCAGCCCGTTCCTGTGACCAGACAAATGGAACACCCTATTTCCGGATCTTGCGGTGATTGTCTGTGGCGAGAAGCAGATACGTTTTTTTTCTGGCTCGTTAATAGTTTAAACGTTAACACTTTAAAGAATGATTACCCTAAAAACTGATTAAAAACTTTCCTTCTTCCTGCATCGAACCTCTCTCTCGGTCCATTTCGTGTGTTCCAAGATAGACTTCTGCCCTTATTTGCTCGCGAAAAATCATAAGAAAACTGGCGACTACGGGAAAAATTGCGGGCGAAAACAAGAATCAATTTCCACATAAGAGCGGGATCTGACATTAGTAACTCATAAAAACCGACTTGTAGAAGCCATAAGCGTACGGTAAGGCATTTTACTGAGGAGGCGGAAAAAATTTTCCAAGAAAATAACAGTTTGCCCTAAAAATAAAAATTTTTTTCCTGACATTACTTTTTTAGTTTAATCTGAATGGGGCCTGAAACCTCTTGTAAATCTGTTCTATCTGTTCTACAGATTTGTAGTGACACGTGAATTCGATTATAATGGCTTCGTCTGTAACGTCAATTCGCCTGTAACTTTACATTTTGTTCGGTCACGATGGCATCATTTGCATCCTTTTCAATTCGCTTGCAACATCAATTCGACAATAACGTTCTTTATGCAATCCCTTAGAGGTGCCGCTGTTGGCAAATTCTGTACTTCTTGCTTGTTAACTCAAGGGGGTGAAGTTCCTTGCGTGTTGTGTTCTCCCAGGCAAGAAACGTTACGATAATGGTCTTTACTGATGCAAATATATACGCGACTTCGATGGCTCAACGCAATGGTTAAAAACGACGATTCCGGATCGAAGGGTCTGATTCCCTAGACTTGCCTGTGTTATCGTTACTGTGCGCTTGAGTAAGGCACATAGAGACGCGCACGCAATGGGGCCAAGCAATCTGCACGTCCGTGCGGCCCGCTTCTATTGAAGATTGCAGACCAAAGTCATTACAACCGGTCACGACTTTGGTCCAGTTTAGGCACTACACGATGGACCAAGTTACACCGATCACCCCCAAATAAATATGCACTGAACACACTGTATTGAGAACATTTTTTATCATTCATGAATTTTGAGAAATTTTGCGCTTGCCCTGAAAAACAGAGTTTGCCCTGAAATTTTTCACTGCACTGAATGTATGGTTTACATTCAGGATTTTTGAGCAACTTGCGCTTGCCCTGAGAACAGAGCTTGCTCTGAAAATTTTCACTATATTAAAATAGTTTTTATCATTCAGGAGTTTGTGCAACTTGCGCTTGCCCCCGAAAACAGAGTTTGCCCTGAAATTTTTAAAACCAGGGGGCTGCCGCCCCCCTCTCCCCCGCCTCGTGCGCCCATGGCAAAAGCGCTCGGACATAAACGCGACAGGTAGCCACCTTTTCGACAAGCGTAGCATGAAATTTCTCTTGAAACTGAAAATGATGATGAGCGGACTCCAATTTTCGCCCTCCCTCTTCTGCGGGAGACATTACGTTGCGAATTAGCGCCACGAAAGGAACTCCTGCCAAGGTTAAGTCTGTTAGATGAGACATGTAATTATCCATTTTGGAGATTCGAGAATTCTCTATAGCTTTGTTAGCAAAACAAACTGGGACTCTGTTTTCAGCCAGAGGTGTATTTTGCATCTTGACAGTTGCCCAAAATTTGACAAAGACGCGCTTCACATCTTGCCATGGTTTGGTGACTAGTTCGCTGACGAGGTAAGGTGGAGATTTTTTAATTACAATACTTTTTGCCATTCTTATAAAAGCATCATGGTCATTCAAGGCGTCGTGAAAAAGCCCACGACTAGCAAAGATAGACGAAATATTCAAAAAGCGAGACAGGGTACGGTTATTGAAATTACTGTTCTCAAGCTGTTCCCTAATTTTTTTGTTCCTCAGCAACATATGTCGCAAGAAGTTCTTTTATCGTAGGAATAAATTCATTAAGACTCAACCATGTGCGTCGGAAGGATTTTTTCCAGGGGAGAGGGCACTAGGGGATTTTTCCGAAATTTTTCCAGAAGGGGCCAAAAGTGGTGAAATTTCATTTTTCCCCCTCAAAACTAAGAAAACAACCTTTTTTTGCTAAAAATTGCAAAATCCAGGGGGGCTTGGCCTCCCCTGCCCCCCACGTTCCGACGCCCATGGACTCAACCGGGAGGGGCGCGAATTTGAGATAGCAGCTTCCAAAAGACTTTCTACTGTGGGTTAGGTGCAACGCAGTTGAAACGTGCAGCAAACGTAAAATATTTGCCAGAGGCATTTGCTGTTGTCGCCAAATTTTAGGATTGAAACGAAGCCGGACCGTTTCATTGCTAGTCTGCAATTTGAGGCGCTGTGTGGTGTCGGTGTCCAAAAGGTTTTTCGTCGTATTTACTAAATTCAAAGGTTTCCACTGGTCCTGAATTGGAGATAAACCTTACTATTTTCTCATTTCCCTTTATGTTCTTTCGTCTTTCCTGCACGCTATCAAGAAAAAATGATTTGTTTCGCGTGTAGTCAAGCCTAAAACCTCAAAGTCAACAGAGCGTTACGGTTCTTTGGGAAAATCAAACATATGAGACGTACCTGAAACAGGAGTTGGAAAAGCCGGACTTCTGCTGTCTCGATATTTCAATTTTTGCTTATTTTCGTGTCATGGTGGCCCCCAGAAAAAGAGCGGAGACGTCCGTCCTGTTGGAAGTCAGGATAAATAGGGTCGTGCTGTAGGGTGGGGAAGAAAGCACTTGTCTATACATCACACCAGTTGAGATGGCGATGGAGGAACATCGCCAAGAATCATCAGCGGAGAACGTTCATCTGTCGAACATGTTTGTTGTGCTACTTTAGCCAGAACAAAACTCTGGTGATCAGGTTGAGCGGTTCTTTTATTTAAATCTTTTTCCAGTTTCATTTCGTCGGCTTTAGCATTTTTTGTAAGCGCGTTTATCAATTTGTGACTGGACAGTTAGTTCACCTAGTTAAGGATTCAAATAGTCCTTTGCTTGAAAAATTTTTGCTTTTTCTTGCAAATGTGCAGCGTTAGCAAGCAGGTAAAGCATCAATTTCAGCGTTTTATGGGTTTCAGTTAGCAAACGGTCGGTTTCTTGGAAGCTTTTCGCGTCCAACTCACGACGAGCGATAGCATCGTTTCTATTTGCCATAATGAGCAATACCACTAAAATCACAACAGGTGAAAACAGGGAACATATTTATAAACAAAGTAGATAAAACAAAAGTTTTTTATGTGTATTATATAAAAATATATTAAAACGCCGGCTGGGAGAGCCCTTATATTTGTATTTCAGTTTTGCGGACCCGTGTAAAACAAAATTATTCTATGGGAAGATTATTTTATGCTTTTTGCAGGTATACTGTTCAGTTGCCTAGCTTTCCTCTGTACTCTGTTAATCCTCAATTTCAAAAGACCAGGCTCACTGCATCTCTCTGAATACATTCAAACGTTTTAAGGCTCAAGGCCTTAATGGGATTATTAATCCTTATCGAGAACCAGACAGAAGACGAAAAGATTGTTAGTCATAGTAACACCAATATATTTACAAGCTTATGTGCAACAGGCCAAAAGTTCGATTCACACTGGCAACCCTTAAGGAGGCAAAATTCTTACTTACCTACCCGTGCAAGTAAATTTTGGGCGTATATATTACGATGTCGCCTGCATGCGATGTGCGAATTGTCATGTAAGCATTTTCAGACTCAATACCATAAAAGCCCGAAACAATGCATTCTTTCCGAGAAACAGAAGTACAATGAATTCTTGTTCCTTAAAACAGAATTGCATAAGCGAGAGAATGGGTAAACCACAGCGAGCAGTTGCGAACTGGTTGAACCGGATTCTTCGTACAGGTAACAATGCGAATGCACAAAAACAGTGAAAATACACAAAGCTTCCAAAATACATTTTTTTGGCATTTAGTTGGCGTTACTTCAGGACGTTTCCTCTTATGAGACGAAATGGGGTTTTAGCAAATAGTATAAAGAATGATTAAGAGAAAAGCTTCTTTGACTGTTCAAGCCTCTAGTTATATAAATCAGATAATGCCGAATTCTTGAGATGAAGCTACTTGCTTTTAGTGTTTTAGATCATCTCACGCCATACTGCAAAACGCAGGTGCAAAACAGTGCAAAAAGATACTAGGTGGCGAAAATTCAGGTCATTTTTTATGTTTCTTCGTCTGATTGAAAATGTTTCTTATTGTACATAATAGAATTGTAAAAAATTTTAATTTTGAGGTGTTCAGTATCAGTAAGTCGTGGAAATTTTGCGGTGGTGACAAAATTGTATTCAAATCATTTTTTAAGCATGAACAACTCGGAAGTAAAAATCAGTTTTTCAGATGAATAGACTTTGATTCCATTAAACAGTATCCTGCATCACTTCACGGTACTTCAAGATTCGATTCTAATAGAAGAAACAGGGAGAAGCAATCAGTTTTGCAAATAACTTGACGAAAGCTACAGTTTTTTCAACAAGAAGTTTTGTACAGTGCTTACTTTGACCATCAGAAAAGAAAATGCAATGCGCGCCAAGTTATTGCATGACTGGACGTATACGGGAGCCTGAAAACATTTCAAAGTTGCTCTGCACTCTTTTTATTGAAATGCTTATCTGTGGCTCTTTGAATCTAACAATTAGCCGCTAGTTTGATTTTTCAAAAGGTCATTTCTTCCAGGTTATAAATATAGGCGATTTTCGGATTATGAAGACTGCCCCAAAGAAACTTAGGATTTTTACGCTTCTAAGATTTTCTGAGAATGCTGTGAAACGCTAGATGAAGATTAAAATTTTTCGTGGGGTTTCGAAGCGCAAGTTTACGTGGCTTGTTGAAGTGTTTCAATGAGCTCGAAATAAGTTCAAGCGTTTTTCTTTTTCCAAATATTTTTTGGTTTTATGCTGCTATGGACAAAAACGACTTCACCATGTTCGGCATAATCTACGGAAAATAACCGCACGCACATTGCACACACGGGATATTCTGATGAAGTCAAGCATAACCCCTCATCTGAACCGTAACTATCTCGGAAAACCCATAATTGGCGGTTACGCATTTTGCAAACCTGTGGGAAATCAAGCGACACATCCAGAACATGTTATTACAGTCACCAACAGCTAGTTCTATTCTATCTTAGTTGCAAAATTCAACAAGTGAATCGATCAATTGTGGCAGTCTTATTTTTGTGAAAGTATCTATTCTGAAGCTTGCTTACTTTTTATTAATAAGTACATCTCAAACAAAATATTACTTGAAATGAGGCAAATTGCTTTTGTATTTGCATGTTAATTTTGAAAGTGGTGTAAAGTATAATGGTATATTTAAATTACTCAAGCTCTCATTTTTTCGCAAACTCTAGTACTTTTTGCATGGAACACCTCAAACAACATAGGCCAGTGTGAAGAGTTCTCGGTATTACTCACGCTTCATCAGCTCAAATGTTTTCTTTTTTAACCACTTCTTTTCGAATCACTTCGAACTTTTTATTTGCCCAAATACAAGATTTCATCTTCCAAAAAGTGATGAAAACAACAAAGAAACGTTTGCAAACTAATAAAACATTTTGCTGTTTAATTAAAGTACATTAATAACCAAGTTTGAAGCCAATAAACACTGGGCAATGTATGTTTCGATCATAAATTTTTTGATTTTCAATCAAGGCAGTAGCTACAGTAGATCTTATATCACATTTTGAATCATGAGTTTTTTAAGCAATTTAGAAATAATCTGGCCGTGAAATCTTCTGGGTGTGTTTTTCAAACCATAAATGTAACCTCTAACACACCAACCTAGAGAGTTTTGTGAAAACCTTGAAACATTTTCAGGAATTAGCAGNTTTTCCGAGGCATGTCTTACAATTTAAAAAATTATTTCAAATACTCAATTTACTCACAAACTAACGGGTGCGGTAGAAAAAAGCGGAAACAGGCTAAGTTGCTGCACACTGGGTTTTTCTTTTCGCTGAGACATTTTGGTCATTTGTGCGAAATAGCTCAAATGAGTTTCTCGTCTTTAATTTTTGGGATATTTTTTGTGACTGAAAAAGGCATCTGCACCGAATTGACTTATTTTTTTGGTCATTTCAAAAAAAATTCGGTTAATCACCACAAAACAACAGAAAGAAACCCATCCTCTACAGACGCTTTTAATGACGTGGAGGCAGGGCCGGCCCTAGCAGATTTCGGGGCCCAATGTAAGACCTGGGCGCAGGGCCCAATGCAAGACCTAAGCGGCCCCTCTGAGCAGTGATTTTATGGCTTCATCGTGTTCAGTCAACCGTGTTACGATCGTGGTAGAGCGCAAATATGCAGTACAGCATTAACACGAAAATTGAGCACGTTTGCTAACGTTTGAGAGGAAATTTGCTAATTCTAACAAGAGCGTTATTTGTTAACAATGAAATTCATATGGCGTTTCTACCGATTTCTCAAGAGCAAGGTGTATCTGGAAAAAAGAATAATCTACCCAAACACCATGGCGCGGGGCCTCCAGAGGCGCGGGGCCCAATGCAGCTGCATCATTTGCATCGGCTTAAGGCCGGCCCTGGGTAGAGGTTAAATTTAATTGATCGCCTTCCATTTTTGCCAGTAAATGATTGATATCGTGTGTGGTGGACGAATAGTTTAGGTTGTTCAACATCTACCACTACAAAATTGTTTACAATTAAAGATTATTCCCAAGGCGTCTCCAACAATCATGATATCTCCATAGAGTGTTTTTTTCTGATTTTTTAGAATAATGTAAGAATCCGTTGGGAACACATGACGCTTGCCAAACGATGCCATTCGTATTTCGCAAGGAAAACTTGATGATTGATATATTGAAACACAACGACCTTTTTTGCGCATTTTCAATGGACGTCCATTCTTCAAAAGTGTTTGTAGTCACAGAGAGACACCATTTCCTTTAGGAAATCAACAACAAAATGTACTTGTGGCAAACGTGTAGCTGCATAACGGTTTTTCTGACATTGGTTGCTACAATCGTTGCATTGGCGACAAGCGCTTGGCTGACACTATCCAATGGTGAATCTCTTGGATTGATTCAAGCATGCAACAATGTTACTTGTGATGTTGTGATTGGAAGTTCTCCAGGTGAGCTGCATGTTTTAAATGTGTTTTGTTTTACCATTGACTTCTTGATATAAAAAATATGCTTTTGATTTTCTCAAAGTTGAAAAATTTGCAAACTATTCTGCACTGCAAACGCTCACAAGCAATAACGAACTTTTTTCGTTCAGCACAATTGAAAAAACGAGATTCAGCACGCACTTGTTACCACGTTTGCTGTTAAAGAATTTGAGAAAACATTCAATTCTTGTTAAAATCATTTTTGGGGCCAGGGCCGGATTAAGGGGGGGCAACGGGGGCAATTGCCCCGGGCCCCCCGCTCCGAGGGGGCCCCCCGTGATGAAAATTTTTGTTTTAAATAAATTACTCC
>JGI24021J15306_10007808_pt1 | contig 13075 bp, 12 predicted proteins | sample Ectturendosymbi1_FD_15306 | JGI IMG/M metagenome (IMG submission 15306) | reverse complement strand
CCATTGATGTGATCTCAGGTCACTATATTTTGAGAGACCGTTGGAGGAATTTGAGAGACCGTTTTGGTCCCTCAAAACACCTTAAAAAAACACTGCTCACAAGGTCATTCTGCATAGTGCGATTTCACAGGCCGGTCTTTATGCTTTAAAAGAAAGGATTGTCTGGGTTATGGGTGGGCACATTTTTTTCATTGAGGGTCAGATTTTCTGTCATTACCCAGCGAATGGCCAGCTTCTGCGAATTATACTTTGTTTTATATAAAAAGGAATATTCTTTATTATTGTTAATTTTCAATATTTTTATGCTTATAAAGCTCAAACGTCGTTCATTTTATCAGGAGGATGGCATTTTGCTACATGTTTTTTTGTGGTTTATATTACCATATTTTATTTGCTTTTATCACAGTATCAATATACTTCTTGTGCAAAAAATGTCAAGAAAGCCGCAAAAAATGTTCAGCTAGCTGTAGTTTGCCCACTCATTCGCCTGGGAGTTGCTTGTCAAATTCTATCTGGGTTCCACTCACCTGCAACCCGGACAAGGTAACAGTAGTCTTTGTGAAGTCAAATGGAGAAGTTTGTTCAAGAGCAATACTTCCTTTCACGTTGTCCCAGGACAGAAATGCTTGAGCTGTTTTTGATTTAGCACGATGTATGTCGGCACATGCAATTAAATCTGAGAACCTTTCATTGATAACGCATACTGTGGATAAAGTATAATTTCCCCAGAACTGCATGTCTATGAAGCTTCCTGTCTTTGTTTCTGAAAAAAACATTCAACGTTTCATGTTCAGTGGTTCTTAAACTTTTTTGTATGTTTTACTCTTTTAACAAAGATGATTATCAGATTTACCCCCACTATATAAAATCGTGCTCATTTATTAAAAAACGAAAGAAACAAATTACATCCGTTATATTTAATGCGACGGATGCCCTTGCTTTTTGACAACGAGTTGCTCAATGTCTGGTAAAGTAGTAGATAATGCACAACGAATATCAGATTCAACATGAAGTCGGTTTCTTGCTTTAGATTTGATAGTAAGCAATGCAGAGAAGCCGAATTCGCATAGGTAAGTTGAAGAAAACGGAACCAGAATATTCAGAGCTTGAATACCTATCCTTGGATAGCAATGTTGCATATTAACCCAAAACTCATCTGGGTTGCAAGAGTGAAACTCATCTTTTGCAAAAGAATCGTTTGTTAATTCTATAAATTCTTCTTAGATTGCTTCAGGAACATCTTCCAGTTTGTATACAAAAGGATTTCTTGCTACTTTCATTAAAACGCTACCAGTATTTATCTCGGGAAAATATCGTTCAAACTCATCCTGCAAGTTTCCAAGATGGCTGATAATGTCCTCCTTCAAGTTTTGATTGAAATCATTTCCAGTTATCTCAGTCAAGCGGTGAAATAATGCAAAATTATTATTTTTTGCTCGTTGCCTCCAAAGATTGAGCTTTACCACAAACGCATTGATGGCATCAGTGTGCACCATTATGTTAGTTGCTGGGCCTTGCAGTTTCTTGTTTAGTTGATTTAATGCTTCTAATATGTCAGCAAGGTAAGCTAAGTATGTAGAAAATCCGTCTCCACCAAAGCCAACAAAAGATCGTGTTTTTGTTTTGTAACTAAAAACAACTTGACTTGTTCTCTTAGTTCGAAAATACGAGAGAACATATTCCTTTTTGACAGCCAGCGAACTTGAGTGTGATATAAAAGTGCAGTATGATCGGCATTCATATCTTTACAAAACTTGCTGAAGAGTCGAGTGTTGAGTGCTGAACTTTTCACATAATTAAGGACTTTAATTACCACAGACATATGTTCCTGAAGTCTCTTCGGAATGGTTTTTGAAACAAGCGCCGCTTTGGAAGGTCTCGCGACTCACCATTTGCTTAAAAGAGCTGCCTTAAAAGAGGCAAAAGAGGATAATGCCATCAATGCGTTTGTCCCCTGCCTTAAAAGAGGCAAGACTTTGCTCACGATCAAAACTTGCCTTATCCACGCAATTAACAGGTGGTCGATGAAGTCTGAACTACGAGACTCCGAGTCTTGTAGAAGTGGCTTGTTGCAGGTCTAAAATAACGCATTTCATGAACAACGTACGTAAAAGATTAAACAACAACCTTGCTGAAATTGAGGCGGAAGAATCTTTCATGCATCGACAAAATTCTAATAATAAATTTTTGTACGCAAACTTCAAGAGGTTTCGACACGCAAGCTTGATATAGGAAAAGACACGATTGCTCAGCCTCTCTTGACCGTTGTTGTTGGAGCTCTGTGTATTCTGCCTGGTTTGTTTTGCCCAACTGTTCGAGACTTTCTAGACCAGTGGTTCTTAAAATTTTTTGTATGTTTCACCCTTTTAACAAAGATGATTATCAGATTTACCCCCAATATATAAAATGGTGTTCATTTATTAAAAAACGAAAGAAACAAATTATCTCAGTTATATTTAATGCGACGGATGCCCTTGCTTTTTGGCAACGAGTTGCGAAATATTTTAACTTTACATTTTAAATTTGCCGTTCTCATTACACAGAATAGATGTTTACTATTTGATGTGCTAATTTTACTGTTTTATTTAAAGTGTTTTCCAGAAAATTACATGCTCACGAAATGTTTGGGTCACGAGAATTTAGGACTATTCGTTAGGGTCGCGCCAAAAAGTATTTGCAGACCTCTGATTTAAGCTACCAGGACGCTCAATACCTCGCCCGTAGCGAAATCAGGTAGACTCCGTGCTACATCTTCTGGAAAATCAGAATAAGCCCGACCCAGCCACTGAATTCCATGTGCATACAAGATTTTTTGCTCAGGAATATTTATTTTGTAAAGTGACTTCTTAGCATCGTTTTGAAGAAAAACAGAAAGTCACTCAGAACAACCTTTTGTGAGAGTGACATTAGAGAGTATAACCTTTCCTCTCTTCTGCAATTCCGATGTTCTCAGATGTAAATACATAGATTTCATTTTGAGTGAAACACTGGACTCATTTCGCTTGAACCACCAGTGAACAGATTGAATTATATCTGTATGCGGTATGTGCGGATTAATCACAGCACCGAGACCAATCCTCCCCCGTAATAGCACCAGGTAGTAATGAGAGAAGCATAGCAAAACAATGGCACAGAAGGTTATCAGGAAACAGAGACACTACGCATTTTTTGGCGAATGACGTATATATCATTCGTTTTTTGAAAAACCTATGTATGTTATCTGAGGCATCATTTAAACAAGCATTTTTTTCTACTCACCACAGTAAGTACTTCTAAGCTTACCACAGCGGCAATTTCTTCCAAATTGTATTTTGAATAACTGTCAGGTTCCTCAAGCTCCGTTCCTTGGCAACGAAAAAAGTGAATAGCGGATCGTCCGAAAAGAGGCTCACTTCTCCGTTTTCTCGTTTCGGTTGCAGTTTCAAGCTTTCCGTCGTAAAATTCCGAAGATGGAAATTGACATATTTCAAAGTGCTGAATTGAAAATTTAAACCAAAAATAAAGTGACTTTGTACCAAGAGAAGGCAAAACGCAACACTAACCATTCTGTATTGCGTGGTCAGCATGCTGGCGTGTTCACTCAGTCTTTCAAACATTGACCGAGACAAAGCCTTCGCCTCCTTGCATTTTACGATTGGGCACAATTGCTTGTGATCACCGATCAATACAATCTGTAAGGACTGAAAAAATATGATTTTTTGATTTTTAGTTTGATCCATTCTTTTGAGTTAGTCACTTTTTACATGATATTAAAAGAACTTGTGGACTATATCAAAGGAATTAAGCTCATAAAGCGACCAGGAGCATCTTGACTGAAAAGTGATCACTCATAAGGCAGTGATGTGCTTGAGTCACGTTCCTCGAGTCTTGAATCGAGTAAAAAACCTCTCGATTCGAATTCATTTGAAATTTAAAAAAATTATGTGAAGGAGTTAGGATCCTTGGTTTAGTCGAGTCACAAAATTATTCCAGTCACTATGAGCAGTGGCGTATCTAGGGTATGGCAGGCATACAACTTTGAGGGGGAAGCAAAAATTGCTTGGCAAAAATTAAAATTAGTGATTCACAATTTCTTGAATCTCTACTTTGCGCCCCATGCAATCATAAACTGCAAATCTGCATCAGCACGGGACGCCCACAGCACAGGGCTCTCACAAATGCAAACTCCCAAGAACAGTACCAAAAATCCCTATTCTACATTAAAAAATCCCTAAATCTGTGGTGGTGCAGCATAAAATCAGAGCGACATAAAGTGTTAAAAATTGAACCAAATATGATTTGCAAAATAAAACGAAATGATTCATTTTACGCATTTTCAAACTTTTCCGAAAATCACTGAAAAGGTTCAACTGTCTCAATCTAGGGCAATGGCGTAGCCAGAATGAGGCCGAAGAGGCCATGGCACCCCCCGAAAAAAACTTGCTAAGATTTTTACTGGTGCTTTTCATCAATTTTTAATTGTTAGGAAGACATCAGTGACTAACGACGTCATTTACAGGCCCCTCCCGAACACAATTCTAGACTGCGGTACTGATAGGGACAAAATCCCTAAAAGTGAGAGAACTGCTAATGTAGTAAGTCGAAAGTGTTGCGTCACTCCCGAAAAAAACACCACGCATTATGACAAACCTGCGGTATTGTGACATAACCCGACGGTCGGACATTGTGACGGAACAAGAATGTTCGCATGCCATATCTGCAAGACATCGTCCTCAGTTTTGCCAATTTAAGCAAGTTTTCCTCCAGATCTAGCGGATTTTAATCCTGTCTAGCTCGAAAGCAATTGGTGTACCGGCCTAATTCCACTGAATTCTGGCGGATAGTTGCTCTGGCCAAAACAGCTGGTCTTATTCCAGCGGATTCGAGCGGAATTTTGCAATTGTGCTAGCTTGAAAGGTCTGATTAGACTTGACTACCCTGATTGTTCTTACGCTGTAAGACAGATGAAGTCACTTCGTACTGCTGCATTTCAGGCAAGAAGATATTAGTCAGCATCTGGTTGAGACGAGTAGAAGTCCGCGACTGTGAGAAGCTGACTATGATGCAAACAACTGCTGTTGAGGTCATGTAGACTTCCAGATTTACAAATTACTTAAACTGTTGCAGACTGCGGCCCACTCCGACTTTACGAAACTTCTTCGATGGCCACTAGTGTCTGATTAATAGGCTGAACACAATACCCCAGTCCAGAGACTAAGGCAGAGAAAATTAGTTAGTCCTCGACAAATTAGCATTTAGTATTGTTACCGTACCAGTTGAACAAAAATGTGAACTCATTGAAGAAGTTGTTTGTTACTTGTGTTTAGAGCTAGCTTTTTCTGTCTAAATTTGGCTTTCTGTTCGATGTCCAAGGCCTTTGTACGGTCCTGACTGTGAAAAACTACTATGTGCGACAATTTGGAGCTGAGCACAGTTCAGAAGCAGATGGCAAGCAAATATACGAGAATATTCTAGGTTGCAAAATGCTAGTTTCAACTCGTGCAACTTAAAAGTATCGCGTCCTGAAGTCCTCCTGACGTTCGTCAATTGTTTTGGAAAAATTCTGGCGATGGCAGTATCTATTGCAAGCTGCGAGCGATCTTTCAGTAAACTGAAACTGATGCTTTCATACCTCCGAGCCTCAATGACTAAGAATAAGTCGAGCAGACTGCGTGATCTAGCTTTGATGAGTACGCCTATAGAAAGAGGCATTTTGTGTAATTTAACGGGAATAGGCTGGATATATTAATGTTTCGATGGATTGTGTTCTTCGAACACAATTGGTACATGATTTGCATTAAAAATTTATTATACAATCTAAACTAAATGTGTTTCTTTTTAAAAGAAATTGTCGTTTGTAGTTGAAATAGGTTGTTTGATTTCTTTAAGATAAACAATTATGTCAAGCAGCACTACGCAGGCCTCTGAATTACGACAACGTTAGTATTTGAATAATTTGATATTCTTCATATTAAAAATAAATGAGTATGGAAATATAGTATGGTCCTTGTGGATAACTTATATTTTATTTGCTGAAACGTTTAAAGCAGAACTGAACACATATGTTTTCCGCTTGAAAACATTTATTTTCGTCATTGTTTAACTTTCGTAAAAGCTGCCTATATCTAAGATTTAAATTATTAGAAAGGGCGCACATTTAAGCTTTACCATGGGCGCCGTTTTGCGTCGATACGCCACTGACTACACTGACTACGAGTTAATGGATTGCTGACTGTAGTGGGTCCTGAATGAGTTTAAACCAACAGTGTTAAATATTTTTACCAAATTTTAAACTTTTAACTCCTTCCTTATTACTATAGTCGAGTCACAGTTCAGACTATTGTGACTCGACTGGAGTGGCACAAATGGTTCGAAACGTTTTACAAACTTTTAGTAGTTGATTGTAGGCCAGTCATAACAATTCGCCGTTAGTGCTACATTTTTCACAGCAAAATGTTCTTTTAAAAATCAGATCATTGTTGTTTCTTTCCATGGCCACCGTAGCTACGCAACTACCCACTAAACTGGCGCCATTCAAACACGCATTCAATCCATCAATGTGTGTACCGGGTAATTCAATGGAATATGCCGCAATGAATTGGTTCACCAAGACCATAGGTGAGCCTTGTTTGATTTGGAAAGATGTTCTGGAATTTACAATACTATTTTTGATATTATTTTTCCAAAACGTTCATAACATATAAAAATCCATTCACTCCAGGAATTCGCATTTGTACATCTGCTCATTATTCTCGTTACTATGCTTGAGATATAGTCCCGCTTTGGTGTTTCCACGTGACATGTTGAAGATAGTAACTGAGTTTTCGGGTTAGAATTTTTTTATTGTGCGTAACAGTTCGCTGAGCCATGTGAAATTCTGCAAAAGTAGGTAGCTTTCTAAGGACTAAACACTGCATTAGCTTATGTAAGCGGTACACTTTGTAACTGCATGTGAGTACTATTTGCTAAGCCGTTTCGGCAAGTTAGAAGCCCGATTTTAATATTTTTATTAATTTATCGTTTACAATCTTTGCCTCGCAGATTTTGCTATTTTCGGAACTCACGATGCTCGTGTGTTCGAAATTAATTTTCTGTTGCCATTAAAGTTTGATCCGATATTTACTGAAGCCTCCAAGACTTTTAGACGTATTTTCGAATTATTGATAGGAGGCAATCACCACTACAGCGTATGATCGAATCCCGCCAGTGGTCAGCTTGATTGGAACAATCAAGCCTAGAGTGGAAAAGTATGGATCGATGGTGATACGACATCAGGTATTGAACGTTNTCAGGGGAAATTTGAACTAAAACGAGCATATGTGGGATAAAAACTGTTCCGAGCTGGCTAAACGCTAGAAATGAACATTTTTCCGCAATTCATCAACTTTTCGAAAAAAATAATAGTGCCTCAAGACTTGGCACATAAAGCATGTTTTGCTGACTTTTCCCTAAACTTTTTGTTGCTTCGCTTGCGATCTCACTATTGGGAAGTCCTTCTTACGTAAATATTTAGTCCAACTGAACCAAAATTTTGAGGAACGCACGAGTATGTACACCAAAATGCATATAGTGACAAAAATTCCTGATTTTCCTTCGTTTCAATTGTTTTTTACAAAAGTAATGCAATGTGTTGTTTTGATGTAAACTTCTAGTCAACGTTTTCCACCAGGTTTTCTACTACATTTGCCATGAATCCCATGATCCTTAACCATTTGCAGTGACTGCTCGCTTTCTAAGAAAGCATCTGCCATTACTCATCACGATTGCAAAGCGGGCGGTAATTCGACATCCATTTGTGTCAAGAAAAATTAAGCGCATCGTGGGCACTATAGGTGCAATAGGCCAAAGATGTGCGTGATTGCATATTAAATACACTATATCCAATTACTTAAAGTAGCGTACTGTAAACATCAGCAAAAAAACAAGTATGAATTTTCAAGCATAAGCCCCAAATCAAGTCGATTGTTGCTTTTTGTAAAAAAATCGTCTTTGATGACAAACCGTTCATCATTTGCATGCTCAGAAAACATTGTTTCATGAAAAGAAAAACACACACGTCAATTTTGAAATGAGACCAGGTAGGAGTAGAATCACAGAAAGTTTAGAAAAAATTGCTAATAAAACATTTGAAAGTAATTACTAATATAAATTATGGTGACCTGAAAAATTCCTTCCACTACCTACTGTGAGCTTTTATTACTAGAGTGCATTACACGCATGTGTTGAACGCGATGAACATGCAAAAGCCTCGGTGTTTTGAATGTAATGAAACATTAAACGCTAAGGATAAGTTAAATTAAGGTCCAAAGCACAGAAACTTGCCGTGCAGTTTGTTTGGTTGGTTGGCAGATGGTTTTTGTGTGCCAAATACTGATTATCGGTTCTAATTGAAAGGTGAGTATTAGTTTTATTTACAAAGATTTGATTTCTTTCACACAATAAATGTAAAAGATCTAGACCAAAAGCGATAAAACGTTTTAATGTCCAGTACAGTTTATTATAAAAACTGCTGACGAAACGTTGCAGCTGCTCCCTCATGGCATTCAACCAACCTCATGCATAGAAGCAGTGATCGGTATCAATGTTTCCGGTTCGCTGCACATCCCGCATTCGTCAATGATGCATTGAGCGAACTTTACTTGGGAGATCAACTTGCCTGTAAAAATCAAGCCTTCAGTTGTTTTGCTGAGGCCATTGGCACATTTCCTATTGTCTTACAAATAAAGACTATAGGAGGTAGTAGCGCAATGAAACTGCTCGCTTTTAAAAATTGTTTTCTTGGCTAATCTAAATAGCTACGACATGTGTGAAATCATAATTTGTTTGTCAGCTGTAAATTTCCACAATGTGAGGCTGTTATTGCGTATCACTTGCAAAAAGTATGTAAATACAGGTCTAATTATTACTTACGCTGAATTGTCGCTTGTTGCTGAGATCAAGTGAATTTTTGTGTAGACAGAAATTACAGCTTCATTTGTATGGTTTTAAAGCAACAAAATTTTTTTACCAAAAAAGTTCAAAGATGTTTATGTGATTCTTGTTAGGGCTATAGACATATAGCTTGGGGGCTAGACATATAGCTTGGGGGTTAGACATATAGCTTGGGGGTTTGCGCAACCTGTCTCGTACTGGGTTTTTATTTGCACGGCGCAGACATTGCATCGAATGACTCGATATCACTGCATGCTGGTTTGTGTTTACTGCAGGCTGTCTCATTGCCGTTGATTCTTAAGCCCCTATAAGAGAAGCTTTTTTCGGATATGCTGTACCTGTACGTCGCTTTGGACTGTTCACCCCAGTAAACTTAACAACGACGAACTTCGTCATGTTGCAAGCTCCTGAAAAGAGCAAACCAATGGATTGCAGCCTGAAAAGTTATGGTAACGCAGGTATATTTACAATCGTTCCTGTAACCATTCCCACACCCGCTTTTACTCTCGGGAGCGCCGCGGGTATGGTCGTCGGAAGAGGGAAGGGGAGCAAAGCCTCCCTTGGATTTTTATATTTTTCTATAACGGTTTCAGTAGAAAAGAGTTTTTGATCTGGTTTCGAGTTGGAAAAATGAAAATTCACCAGTGTTCCCCCATTTGGAAAAACGCTATTGGCCACCACATGTAAAAATCCACTGTTGCCCCCCCGGAAAAATCCTTCCGATGCTCTTGTTCGCGGGAAAACAGCCCTTGGATGTCTCGAAATAGCTCATGTTTTACAGCAACGTCTGATAGTTCAGCTGGTTTCATTATTGCGTGTTTCCGATCAGGCGGAACGTCATGTCACCGAGAAATTTCAAATCATTCTCAGCGATTCAATCCAAACCGTCAAGTGAAGACAAACTAATGGTTTAGGGGCGCTGGAATCGACAACCTAGACTTGTTTGTTGGCTCGGCGTACTGTTCGCTGCAGTAATTACATATTTCAAGTCAACATGCACTTTTCATAATTAGATGGTTATTTCCATGCAGCACTGCTATTCATACAGCTTCCATGATCCTTTCCGTCTATATAATCACGTTTTAAAGCCATGGATCTGCAGCTCATTGAGAAAAAATTGTATGTCAATTAGTGTGGAAAAACTACGGAAAGTTTTTCATATTTAAGGTCCATTGCCAACTGGAAAAGAAACCTATGAAGGAAAAAAAATAAATCATGGCATTTGTGATTTCTGAAATGTGCTACGCAATCACTCTGTTGAATTCAAAAGCAAAAATACAACAAGACTATATTTGGATATTAATGTTGAAAGTGAGATGTGGTGCCAATCCATTTACAGCAACCAATCATTTTTTCGAATGGAATGTTCCGAGCAATCTTGTTTTTGACAGAAAAATCTACTGACAAACAAAGTTTATATTGGTTTCATAACTTGCGTCATATTGGTTAGAACAAGGGTGCACAACCTTTTTGTTATGCCGGCCGTATTACGTCTATGAATTACGGCCGCCAGTGAGTTCAAGATATTTTTTTGCATTGTTTCTTTTATGCTTCCACACGCTGAGTGTAACCTGCTTCTCGCACATCTGTTTGGCCGTATTTATTCTCACCTCATATTGTTGACAAATAGTTTTTACGACCGCCATAACCAGGCGCGGACACAGGAGGGGATTCAGGGGATGCATTTCCCCCACCAGACCTAAAGAGGTGTTGACACGACACTTGATTTCATTAAAAATCATCGCCAAAAATATTTTTGTACCTCACACTAAAAATTAACTTGTGCCAACAATTAGTCAAAAATGTTTCTTCGGTTCATTAGTTCATTAGAGCTGGCTTTGTTTGTGGAACCTGATATAAAATAGTCAATGTTCGCATGGGCGTTCGCAGGGTGGGCAAATGCCTGTTTCCCCCCTTTGGAAATTGGGATTAAGAACCAAATATTTCCCGAAAAACCTGAGGGTAGGCATCTTAAATTCCGATTAATGGATTTGATTCTTGCAATCACAGTTTTTTTGCCAGTATGAAACTCACACTGCGCAAGAGTCAGGTTCACAGCAGTGGCGTAGCCAGCCCAAAAATTTGGGTGGCCAAAATGTTTGATTTTAGGCGAATAACACTATTTTGCGTAGAAAAACGCCTCTCAAAGCACAAAATGACTATATTTTCTAAACATTTTTTAGAGGGGGCATGGCCCCTTTGACCCCCACTACGCCTATGGTTCACATTTACAGTGTCATGCAGTGATGTACTTGCAGTTCACTCGTCTCTTCCTTTGCATGCAGAGGCGGTTTGCGAAAGTCGCGAGCGGATTGTTTTGCTGTTGGTCTTTATTGCGTAACAATAGCTTGGCAACAAAACCGCAAAGGTTCACTTTATACTATGGTAGCAGGCGTTTTATTGTATGAGACTGTTGAACGCACACATCTTGGCAGGTAATGCAGCGAGACAGTGACATGCTGATAGCGGTAAGCCACGTACATTTGTACTTTGTGAAAAGCATGAAGGAGTTTGTTGCAATGTTTCCACAAGTTTGAAAAATCCATTATTAGTGCGAGTGTGACCAATGTGCCTGAGTGTCAAACCAGACTTAAGCAGGCTTCTTTTCATGCAGTGTAAAATTACGTGGCTTGTCAGAATATGCCTATGCAGGCTTGTGGAAATACGTTTTAATTGTTAAGGTTTAGTTCCGATATCTGAGTGAATACTGAGTGCAAACCTATATTTGCTGTGGAGAGTTTTCATAATTCATCTGGTCAATTTTGCAAAACCTGCGTGGTGTTCTAATTTTAGTAAGTTGTCCGTAGTCGTGTCAACATACAGGCCTACTTAATTGTCCGGTTTGTGTAGCAAGTTTTCATTGATCGCTTTGGACGAGATCCCAGGTGTTTGCAGCTCTTGTATCTAAGTTATGCTGACAAGTCTTGCTAACTGATTCGGCAATTAGGGGGAGAGCAACCGCGCAATCCCCCTCCGAAATTTTCAAAAATATGTTCAGTTGTTAGTTCAGTCGAATATATCAGCTGGGTGCGGCACTGCTTGCTAAGTAAAATGAAGTAATAAATTGTGTTTTCGTTGAAAACCATGGCAATCCAATGTTTCTTTCTTTACAAATCAAGGCAATGCCTACTTGAAAAGAAATGCTCTATGTTAAAAATCTGCAGATAGCCTGCTCTGTAAATTGTCGTAATACTAATATACCTGGCTACTGCTGCCAACAAAGCGTTTTTTGTGATTGTTACCGTAACATGGGGCATTTTCGTTGTAGTGTAGAAAGGATAAAGCGTATTGTGAACGTCCATTTGCATTGCATCATCAGCAATGTTCCCTCTCAGTGTGCAAATAATCAGGACCACCAGAACTGTTGCGCAGTGAAATCTCATTCTAGCGCACTTGCAACATTTCAAAGCAATGGAAAAGCACGAAAACAAGAAGCTATTTGAATGAAATGTTATTTTGTTCATATTCTGATAAGATTGTACATTCATTATATAATTCACAAAGTGTGTAATTCATTGAAAACTCCACCCGTTCATCCCTGAAATAATCGTGCTCACTAAAACAAATATTTGCTCAGTGGAAAATTATCTTGAAGGGAGCACTGATCGTTAGCACTTTGAAAATGATAAAGAAAATGTCGACATTGCCCCTCCCCGGGAAAAATTTCTGCGGACGCTCATGAATGATCGTGCTTTCTCGCTTTAGCTTTTTGTTACTTTCGTGTTTTCATCCATTACGAATTGTTTGTTTCTTTCCGTTCTTTTAATTTCGGTTGCAAAATAAACACAATCAACCCGCTTCTTGTTCTTATTTCATCAAAATTACCTATAATAACAAATATTACATAGAAATCACTATGAGTGTTGCGGACTATTCCAAACGACAATTAAAAACTGTAAGGTTCCCCATTTGAAGAGCACTGATCTAAACCTCATTGAAGTGACTATTCTCACTTGCTGCAGCATACAAGTCAAACGACACCATGCTGGGTACTGCCACCAGTAATTGTGCTGTAACAAACGTAACCTACAATCAGAATAGGCAATATGTCGTCACGTGAACTGCTTATCTCGAGCCCTCGATGTACCTGCGCCGACGCCAGTGGCTACGTCAGATCGTTGTTATGTGCCACATTGCTTGTTGGTTCCGTAGCGGTGCAGTGATA
>JGI24021J15306_10007807_pt1 | contig 13077 bp, 9 predicted proteins | sample Ectturendosymbi1_FD_15306 | JGI IMG/M metagenome (IMG submission 15306) | reverse complement strand
TGTTTTTGCTGTAGATGCAGACCTCTGACTGAGGCTTTGTAAAACTCAGGTTTTAGGTTCTTTCAGGTAGTTGCAATTTCTAAGACGAAAATAGCATTAGGCCTTCTTGCTGGCCTTGAAGTTTAACATGTCGTGGCTTGAAGACATTAACTAATAAGCTGACTGATAAAAACTGATGACAAATAGAAATATCAGTGGCAATGTAAATTAATGCAGTAGGGTACATCGTAACTCGTTCAAAGCTCCCAAAAGGAGTGATTGTTTATGACACAAAGAAATCAAATCACGTATTAAAGCCATGCGCTCTTCAAATACTCGATGAAATTTTAAAGGTTCTGCGGTTTAAAGGTTCTGATGATAAGAGGTTGAAAATTATGCTCATAAGTTGCTTCTGCAGAGCTGAAGTTGAATAGATTTGTTGCTGAGCATGATCTAGCATTTTCAGTTAGATTTGTTGCTGAGCATGATCTAGCATTTTCAAAATTTTAATGAATTGATCTTGTGGAGTCCATCGATGTACTTCTATGTTTATAAAAGGGTTTGAGGTCAAACGAATTTTCAGCTCTGTGAATGCTGCTACTAAAAAAATGCAGCAAATTGGAAATTGACAGCTAGAAGCAGGGTTGCCAGATCTACTTTTTGTCAAGGGGCCAAATCTAGTCCAGAAAGAGCCAAATTCTAAGACATGGGGCCAAAAATGGGTCAACCATTTTGTCCAAATTTATCAGCAGTAGCAAAGTCATGTGAACCCATATTAAATGGCATGTTTCTCAATCACAATTGTGGTGCAACAGCAAAACGAGTAGGTGATGAAAGATCGTAAGAGAACAACATAATTTCCATGTGTAGCCATCAACTGAGAGAAATTTATCATCCTTCGATAAGTGCTAATGCAACAACAATCTGAACAAAACCAACAAACATGTGCACCACCTGAAAAACAGCAAGTTAGGCAACGTAACAGTTCTCACTGCAACCTCTGCAACTGCAGCAAGTAACAGATATTCTGATGAACTTACTCTCACATAACTCAGAAACTCTAAGGATCCTAACAAAATTTTGTAATCAAAAACCTTCAAAATATAAGCGTTTGGTGAAAATCTGCAATGAATTAGTCAAAAAAGTGAAAAATTATGGTTTACCAGACAGGAACAAGGGTGGTCAGATCTAATTCTTGCAAGGGGCCAGCCTATCCTGGAAAAGGGCCAAAAAAGTGTCAAAGTGCCAAACGAAAATTTTGTGGCCAACAAGTGTTATATGGGACCAAATTTCTGAAATTTGGCCCCAAAGGGGCAACCCTGGCTAGAAGGGGCAGTAATTAGCCAAACAGATGGTTTCACGAAGCGGTGGTGGATGTGCAATATAGGAACCATAGCAGAAAACAAGCTTTGATAACAGTTTTGTGTCTTTTTGATGTTGATGCTTGACATTTGATGTTGAATCCTGAAAAATTTGATGTTGAAACGCTTGATCCCAGTGGCATCACTGAGTGCTGCAATCACTGGAACTACTGACTGGAATTCGAAGAGACCTTGCTGAAAAGACATTCACAAAAGTGCTTTTCAGAGTTGTATGTTCGTGTCATAAGTAATTACGCAATGCGTTTGTGAAGTTTTGCTTTATATTATTGTTGACGGTTGTCGCGAAGACAAACATTGTGTTTGTCTAAATGTCAGTGTTTTGCTAGGATTCGTGATTGCTGATTGGGCATGAGTGCACGGTTTAACCAGTTTTTTTTAAGGAAAATGTTAGGTACCCGGTATGGGTATGGATCTGTAGGGACCCAATTTTCAAATCTAGGGGCTCGAATCAGGTCCCTAAAAAACCTGCCTTAACTGTTGTCATTTGTGAATAACTGTGAAAAGAAAGAAAGTGCCGGTGTTCTTATCATTCAACCGTAGTTATGTGTATGCACAGTATTGTTGAGCCGTTTGCAAAAGGTAAGCAGGGTGTTAATGAATAACATTTTTCTGGCAATGTCATGGCAGATTCAATTTGGTATGTGTTGAAGTGTTTTCGAGCTATTGTGTTTTGTAAGAAGTGCACATAGCCCACGCAGAACCATTGCCAGAAAGTCATCAACAAGGGGTCTTTATGTTTGTGCAGAGGGGCTTGTTGTTTGTGCAGGGGGGCTTGACATTCAAATCTAGCAAAAATTGCACTGATTTATAATATTTCATATTTCAATTTGTGGGCTTGGAGCTTTGTTCGGGGGGTGCTAAGCCCACTAAAGCCCCCTTGTGGCAATGGGACTGAGCCCATGTCTGCAAAGCTTCATGCAAACGTGCATGATCATTGAAGTTATAACTGCACCCACTTTCAATATGTAACATAATTGTCAAGTGGTTTCTTTTGAGAAAACTTTTTTCGTTGTAAATGAGATGTTCACAAACCACCCTGAACAGCGAGTTGAATTAAACAAGGCCACAAACACAGAATTTAATCTGTCACTGTTGCATAAACATTTGTCATACAATACTTCACTGTAGGCTATGCATTAGCTAAACTACACAAACTGTGTAACACCTGCAGTGGAGGCAAGGACGACTAGAGAAAAACTTTCAAAAAGCAAGGGTACCAAAAGCCATTGCAGTATTGAAAGCCAGAAGTACTTGGTTGGCAAAACGAAAACAGGGTGCAGTTTTGTAAATTATAAGCATTTTCACATTACAAAAAGGTGTGACGTACTTATTTGGGACCAAAATCACTGCAAAAGATTTCACTAAATAACTATTCTGTGACATTTTGAGCTTATTTTGCTTGCTGTATATATCTTAATATACACATGTCCCTACTCAGCACAGCCAACAAAATTTTCGCATTCGTGAGGCAGTTGCACATGTGCGGTGGTGAGTGTTACTGTGTTTTCGCACAGGGATGCCGGAGAGTGGATGCATGATGGGGGCATTTCCCCACTACCCTTTCATAAAAGAGGAAACAGAGGTGAAGTTACCGTTTTTATAAAATTAGAATGGTACGATTGTTTATCCAGATCGAATGGAAACAAACTTATTGCAGCTGTTCGTGCACCCATGAAATTCAGAATAGTTTTCTATGATTTTTAGTATTATTTCTGAGGTCAACATCGTTGCTGAATGGGAACAGACTTGTATAATTGGTAACAATTTTTTGGTTTTTATAAGTTTACATTGCCCTTAATTCTCTTACTGCCTGCACTGACTTAGTGCTGTCCTGGCGTCTCTACTTTTGCACTTCGCTCTTTCCAAACAACAGAAAGTCCAGTAAAATGCACATTCCATCTGTTGATGACATCGACAAAATGTTGTGCTGATTAGCTCTCACAAAATACAGTTTTGTATGACAATCTGCTGATTGAAGACAGTGTGTCAACTGATGTTTGAGCAATTAACTTAGTTCAACAGCAACAAGGTTGCCAGATTCTCTAACTTGGGCAAATATTACAAAAAGTCACTGTTTACCAACAAATTTGCCAAGTTTTGTTGGTAATACTTTTGCATAAGAAAGGTGTACTATTTTGCAAATGACAAAAGGTACTTTTCAAAAAATAAAAGTATTTTTCATTATTTCGTAAAAGAATAAGCAAAACCGCGAGTTGGCAGAGATGAAACTAATAACCTTAGTTAGCCTTTCCTTGGTTTGTCAACACGTGAAGAGCCAGTGACACAAAGGTTGCTAATTGAAAGATCAGAAATTATTTGTTTTTTGCTTCCACATTTACCAACCTAATGGATTTTTCTGAATCATCTCAATATCAACATAGGTTATATCACATTACTTTTGACATGTCAAGTTCTTATTATTCTGATTGCATAGTTTTCAAAATAAAAGCTAACCAATGTTTTTAAACAAACTTTGGATGTTTCTGCGCAGTGCTGTCAGAAGTAATTTTCGTTCTCATGGACCAACTTGGCATGTTGTGGTTTTGAGTGAAACATGTTTTTTTCTGAAAAATGCTGTGTATTGCTTTTATAAATCAACAATTTCGCATTCTGCGAAAGTTTATATGTCATAACTTACATAAAAAACTATGCAGTGAACCATTTAGACTACAAGAACTTCCCAGTAGAGTTTAATAAAAACAATTCTTATCAACAGTACATTTACCGCAAAAAAGGCAAGAAAACCTTGCTTTTCAAGTTACTTACTTAATTGCAGGTAAAGCATTCCATCACAGTATTTTTTACTATCTGCTAACTTTTCATGCTTTTATCCAACAAATTGATGTAGCATTTTGTAAATTAATGTCTAGAATTTTGTATAAAATCTTTTTCCTTCAGGTTTTTGTGTGCATTTTTCTGTCTGTCCTTTTTCATGTGTTCATGAGTCTGTCCTCAGTCAGTCCTTATGACGTTCTACTTATACAACTACAAATTCAGTGATTGCATGATCCAGAACCCCCTATAGCTCGTCACAGCAGTCATTATGACCAGACCTGATTCTGGCATCAATTTCGTGATGTCACTGTCATTTGAAATTTTCAGACAGGTTTATGAAAACTATATGCAGTGCCCAAGTCAGCTTTCGACGCCCCTATATTCCCAACCCACTGTTCGCATCTGTGCTGCCACGAACGGGCTGGATTAGAGCGCCCAAGCTGATCTTGTTCCCGAGCACGGGAAACCGAGGGTAGGCTGCGCCACTCCTGGTGGTATAAACTGCCGCTGTTTAATCCAAACCCCACTGTGGTGGTGCAAACTGCCACTATTGAATTCAATCCCCATTTTCATGGTACAAACAGACACTTCTGTACTCAACCCCATGCTCATGGAACAAACAAATTTTCCTGGTGGTGCAAACAGGCTTTTTTACTCAATTCCCATACTGGTCGTACATACAGACACTTTTCTGTTGGTGCAAATCGGCTTTTTGACTCATTTTTCATGCTGGTGGAACAAACTGCGAGTGTGCTGGTTGTACAAACAAGCTTTTCTACTGAATCCCCACGATGTTAGTACAAACAGACATTTTTCTGGCGGTGCAGATAGGCTTTTCTAGTCAACCACTCTAGTGGTACAAACCGCCGCTATTCAACTCAATCGCCACAATCATGGTAGGCAACAAACTGCCATTATCCAATTCAATCCCCACTCTGGTGGTAAACAATGTTGCTATGTATTTCAATCCCACACTCGTGGTACAAATAGATGTTTCTGCTCAATCCCCACAGTGATCCACATGCTCATGTTACAAACTTGGGCTTTTCAAGTTGAACCCCACATTGGTGGTACATCCCATGCTGGTGGTACTGCTGCCGCTGCCTGACCTCAACTGGATATTTATCTTGAGGCTAACAACTGTTTGTTTTCGCTAAATGTAAAACTAGATTTGACAGTTGGTATTTACTATTTTTATAAAATGAATTTAATTACATATTTGGCTTGTGCACATCCTCAACATGGCGAGCATGACAGAGGAATTACAAGAATATGCAAAAAATTGTGAGGTGCCACGAAGAACACAGAAGGTTTAGATAGCTACGCATAGGCAATGCTGAAGAATAACAAACACCAAGACAATGCATGCAATGTCATTTATAGGTCTTGGTAAAAATAGATACATGTGTGTAATATCCTTGCCTTTCTTTAACACTATGGTGACATTTACAAAGTCTGGATGAAGACAAATAGCCTCACATTTATCTTTTCTATCAACTCTTGCTATTAATTTTTGCTACAGAGTCTTCATGAAATTGAGCATTTGGTTATGTTTGTGGTGTAACCAAACAAATGACTGTAGCTAGTAAAAACAAGTAAAGACATTGCTTGGCAAGAAAACACATTAAAAAACAATCAGGATTTTATCAGTTTTGTAGCACTTATACTGGTTGGACAGCAGTTTCATAGGCTCATCCCCAATGATGAATTATACAGTACTGCAAATGCAAACTAGTCCATATTATACTGTTAGTGATTCAGTTCCAGAGAACCCAACTTCCTGGAAGCCTATGACCTGTCCTTCACACACTACAACCGAACACTACCACACTGCACCACCAAAGTTTGTTCAGTCCACAGTACAGCACAAACACACAGCATACATTATGCGTTGTTCGCTCACAGAGCTCAGAAAAACTCTTTAAGGTCTGACACAAATTTCACTAGAGGTTGATGATAACGACAACTAACATCACAGAAAAGAAATATCCTCAACATCCACGTAAGTGCTTCAAAAAAGTGAATGGACTGTATCAGTAGCCAAGAAAAACAAAAGTGTTTGGGCAGTTAATTGGCCGATGAAAACTTGTTGTTAGCTACCATTTTAGCAGCCCATGGGTGGCTAATGCCATCTTTGACGCACCAGCAACTTGTTTTAATCATAATAAACATTATCTATTTGTAGTGTTGGTTTATCTTACTTCAAGATAAACACACCATTGAGTGATTGACCATATACATTCTGTTGCTTTATTGTCTATTGCAAACATACTTTGAATGAAATTTAACATGTAGTACACCTTTGCACTGTTGCATAATATGCAGCTATATGACACATCAAAGGGTTTTCTTCTTTATGTTGTTGTCTCAGCTTAGTTGATAGAAGTATAAGCTACTTGGTGAATGCCTGTGAAAAAGTTATGGATGAAAACAATATACTCACAGGATCAAATTCAAATGATGAGCCTCCTCCATGTTATACTGAGGTTGTCGGTCGGGTACCAGGAGAACACATCGATACTTCTTCAATTCCTGCTTGCAGTAGCAAAGAATCTGATGAACGCTCTCATGCTGACACTGCTGGAATTGAAGATAATAATAAATCTAATATGACTGGCACAAATATTGACTNTGATAATAAAACAACTCCTGAAGCTAATCAAGAAAATCCAAATCCCACCTATAACAAACCTAAAGCTGTTTTGAAAAGAACACCATCAGTCCCCATTGAAAGTATAGCAGTTCCAAAAGTCAACTGCCCTGAAAAAATAGTAAGATGGAGTTGTTTGTGTTTTCAACTTGACGTGTGAAATTTTGTATACTGTATCCAGGAACAGTTCCTTGAAGCAATGATTAACTGAATTGTTTGGGAATATAGTAAAGTAGATCTGCCTTATAAAGCATAGTGTTTGTATTTTTTCAATAGGGGATGTGTGAACACCATAAAGCCCAGACTAGACAGTTTTGATGTTTTTTTGTTTGTGTTTTATATTTCAATTCGACAATTGTTCTTTGCTATTTACTTGCTGTAGTGCTCCTTGGGCAAGAGCGTTCACCTCAATCGCCCCGGCAAGAAGCACAATTCAGGCTTGGGCCCGCCACCAATTGCTGTCACCAAAATTAACAAAAAAAAAGAAAATTGCTATTTGCTTCATGTGAAACTTGCGTTTTCCTAGCTTTTGATCAAGTTTTAATGTATTAAGATTTATCTATTACAGCTTTTACAAACAGAGCATTTCACACATCTACTTGTAAACCCTAATTGGTTAAAAATGACCAGGAAAGAGTTAATGCATCTTTTAAAAGGTATAGAGAAGTTAGAAAAAAGTTTGGCATAACAATCAGGTATATAATAATTGACGTGATCTGCAATGAATTTCTTGAGAAAAATAAATTAGTCCTATCTTAAATAATAGCTGATATTCAATAGTTCTAAGATCTCTTTTAGTAACCTTGTCTTGTGTATGCAGCTAAGATAAATGGTTCATTGCAGATTGTATTGATATGCTTTCACAATCTCTCAAATTCAAAAGAAAATGTTTGACAATGCATTTGCAGATAACTAGTCAAAAATGACTGCAAATGTCTTTATAGATAAGGAAATACTTCAGGGGTTCTGGTGCGTAATATATAAACAACAACAATTTTATTTTTTTGCTTTAACGCAAGTACACTTTTGAAAACAGACACAGTAAGGCCGGGAGGTGGTGAAAAGACACTTCGGTCATCCTGTCTGCCATCACCCAATCACTTGTTGTCAAAGACCCTAAATGAACGCGCTCACTAGCCCTGCGCTAACCAGCAGAAGCGAAAGCAAAGACCAGAACATTGTTTTAACCTTACTCAATCATACTTGTACAATCCAAATGATGAGCAGGACCAAGAAATAATGGATACGATCCACATGCAAGATAAGTTTCAACTAAATGTTGCTCTGTATCATCACTAAACTATAAATCCATGGATTGCAGGCATCATCTGTTTATATAGTGGCGAATTAAATGATTGGCGTATTTTTTTTAAACAGCAGTAAAGGTTTTGATTTGATGTCCGGTTGAACTTCTTGCCAGATCTTTGGGCCCCAATAAACTATTGATTTTTTCCCAGTTTCTGTTCTAATTTTCGGTAATACATAGTTGCCTTTGTTGGAGTGTCTGGTGTTATAATTCTGTGTCCAATTTACTCATTCCAAATTTTTTGAAATATAGTCTGGCAAGTGCTCATTGCTTTCTGTTATGCATGACTTTAGCAATTTCCAATTTGAAAAAATCGTTTAGCATCAACAGGTTTAATTTGTGGAACAACGGCATTGAAGAAGTTTTATTATGACTAAACATCATAATACATACCATAAGCTTCTGAAGTTTCATTAAAGGATCTCAGACAGATTTAGCAGCACATCCCCAGCTGGTTATACAATATTGAATATGCGGATAAAGTAACGCAAAATACACTTTTTTAACCATTTGCGAGTTGGAATCTTTTCTGATCTGGGACAACGCCCAGCAACCATTCGATAACTTACGGGAAACGTGTACAATATGTTGCTTCCTCGTTAAGGAATCATCTAACATCACCCCTAAATACCCCCACTCTTTTTGAGATATTTCATGTCTTCCGATGTTTATACGAAAGTTGCATAAAGCAGACTTGAATCTTTTTTAATACTGTACAAAAGTAAACACAAATTGAGCACAACTTTGTACTGTAAGTTGATTAAATATTACTTTGATAACCATCCTTTTCAACACCTTTGCTGACTCGCCAGTCGATTGTACTAGAGAGCTGTTCAAACCTTCAAAAGATACAGTAAGTTTTCTAGTTTATAATGAAAAAAAAAATTTGGGTTTCAGGTGTTTTGTGGTTGTCATCATAGGTGGGTTAAGTTTTTGGCCGTTGTAGCTCAGGTTACCTGGCCCTGGGCCCAAACGGCTAGATATAATTTTTTGACTGAAGTTTTTATGGAAACTAGCTATAATGTGTGTCTTTGATTAGCTTTATAGCATTTCTGGTTCAAAAGTTATGGCCTAAAAATAAGAAATTAATCATCTAATTAGGGGATTAATTATTTTCTTTTAGAGTAAATTGATTCAGTTTTGATTTTTTTTTCACGTGCAGAAAGGTAGAGAATCCAGATTCACATAAATATATATGTTACAAAGTGGCATGAAAATAGTGGCTAAAGTACAAATATATCATACACTGGCAGCAAACATGTTAAAATAAACATTAGATATATTTTACTGAAGCAGTTAAATAATAACAACAAAAAACATTGCTAAGATTAACACTACTGAATTATTCAGTGTGGTAACATGTGATTGCTCTTCATTGAATAGCAAACCCAACCCTGGCTCATCAGTGCTGGTCTCAATGTTGTTAAACTTAAGCATCTTGTTTTGGTCTCTCTCACACAAATACGTGGAGATCAGCAGCAGGAATACAATAACTGCTACATCAGATCATGTTGGAACCTCTGTGATTTAGGCCCAAAAGTTAAAGCTTTTTCTAAAGCATTGAAGCTGCAACATAAGAAAGGCCTTTGATGCTTTGTTTTTATGATACATTTAGGCTTTGGATATAAACTAGTATGTCTAATTCTGGAGGAAAACACTTGTGAAAAAATTTGAACTTCATAAATGTTTCATTATAACTGGCTTTGTCATACGAGCTTCCATTGTTACCCAAAACTCTTCTGTTAATGAGAACATTTCAAATAAGTCATTTTTTCATCTTTTTGTTTCCAGACAAAATGTTTACTGATTTATGAACAGTTCAGGCTTGGATTTCAATGTAAAAATATTGCTGTTTTCTCAAAGAAATGAACTGCATTCGTTCAGCTTTCAAACATATCTGATAAACAGCATGATTTCAACAACTACTTGTCATTGTGAAAATGGTGGACCAACTTTTGACATTTTTCAGTTCAAAAAATTGTGACTGCATATTTCAAAATCAATACGAAGTAGCCTTAATCTTTCTTTTGTGACATCTGCCTTACTTTACAATGTAGTATGTATATCTGTTTTAAAGTCCTATTCAATTTCATCGCATAAATTTGCAAAACGGTAGGTGTTGAATGCATGACTCTTACTGAAGTTAATATCTTTCATAACATCCTCCACAACTGTGTTTAGATGGGAGAATGTTTTAGCTCCAATGGCTTTTCAATGAAACATTAGTGTGTAAAAGTAATGGATGTATTACTTACAAATCACACTTTAACATGAAATGTGTCTATATGTCCTGTTATTACTGTGGCTGTGTTGATGCAAACTTCAAACACAGTCCTATTGCAATCACCACCATTGAGTTTAGCCCTGCTTTTTGTTTGCTCATTGACTGAATTTTTTTCAATGACTGAAAAAACTAAGTCAATTCGGTCATAATGTCTGAAAAAGTAGGCCAGTGAATACTGTTATCAAACAATGACTGAAATATCTGTGGTAAAAACAGGTTTAATCAAAAATCTATATTCGAAATATATGAGAACTAGGCACACTTTTATGATACACTAAAGCCAACGTGATGAAACAATAAGAAATACACCCAGTTGTGCAACAAGAATATAAGAGTTAATTTCTCACTCTCTGGCTTCTACACACATTCTGTATATGGAAATACTAGTATGAGTTTGACTATAAAGTTGCACTTTGATAGACTTGTTAACATACAGTCTTTTACAAACAATCCAATTAAGATTTATTTTTGCATTAGTTTTATTATCGTGTTTCAAAAGTCAGACCATACATGGGTTGGCAGGTGTACTCCTGGTGACCCCTCAAACTTGTCACAAGAGGTTTAACTCTTAGTTTGGGAAGCTCTGCTGTAGTGTATTTCATTGTGCTTTCTGTAGGCCTAAGACACTGTTTTTATTAGTATTTTTTACCGTACATTTGCAAAAACAGGTATTCTGAATCTGAAATGCTTGTTATACCCATTATCTTTACAGATTTTATGCATTGACCATTCAACTTCAATGTTTTTGAACCACTTCCGAAAAACTGTTCAATCCATAAAGCAGACATCGATTTTCCATGTTTTGAGTTCTGCTGTGAGGCAATTCATCATGACGAAATCATTTATTGATAAACAACATGAATTTTCTCTTTTTATGCTAGATGATGATGCTCAGCTGGTAAGTATCACAGAGTGTTTCAAACTTGAAATCCACAATCTTATTTCGTTCCTTGCAAAGGCAGGCACTGAAGCACGTCTTGCAATATAACAATGCCAGCTATTGCATGGTCTTATAAGTGTTTCCAGAGTGCAATAACATTTCCTATCTGTCCCAACTTCAATACAATGATATTTCCAAAAAAAGTGGATCAATTTTTTTTTGCAATGTTAACTTTTGATTTTGGGGGGACGCAATGTAAGAATGCAATGCACCAATGTAAAGAATTAGTGCTAAGATATTAATGAATAGGATTGTTAGGCCAGGTTTTTGCCATTGGTGTGATCAAGACTAAAATCTTTGTGAACAAGAACTAGCCAATGGAACAGTCCATGATTTGAAAGTATGAGAAAAAGGGGCACCGTTTTTTCTAGGCCAGCACTACATGCAAAGTTAGAGCTCCAGATTGCCAATGTAAAGAGACATGTAAAACTCAAACCAGCGTAAAGACCAGTATTTCCGATATTTGAAAGCTGTTGCACAAAATCTGGCTTTGAATAACCGTCATAAATTACGTTTGCTGCACGTAAATACTGAACAATTGTTTTGGCCAATGAAGCGTTCATATTCCGTGGCTGCGAAAGTTTTGTATAGCACAGACTTGAAACAAGTTGCATTTTCGGGCAAAGACTGAGCACGTTTAAATCAAAGGTCTCAACTATGAGGCAGACAGCACCTGAAACTGGCATGAATTACACCATGCGAGCTTAGTTTCTGTTCACTGATGGAACACGTCGTTGGCGCAGAAGTAAGACAATGAAACAGGTCTTATATTCGCTGTATTTGGACGTCCGGTATCTTTTTATGTGGTCACGGCTGGGGTCACATACAGAATTAATTCGTCGTTCGTTGCTGTCAGGAGTATAAAGCTCTGAACGCTACCAACAATGTAGATTTTTAGCTTTTCTGTTACATTGAAAGGAGCACCGTCTCGTGTTCAGTAGTCTCTGCCACAAATTTTCATATGAAAATATTGTAAAAATTAACTGCCCATCTTTTTAGCTTATTCGTTTTTGTCAGATCACAGACTTCAGCCCACAAGGTGGTGATGTGCTTTACATGCTGCAAGATATGGCTGACAGCTCAAAAACGAAGCATAATGAGAAGAACAACGCTGACTGCAACAAATACATGGACTTAACATCTCTGTTCGATAAACTTTCCGAGCAAATATCATTACCTAACGTAACAAACCCATCTCAATTTCCTCCCCCATACGTTGTTCGTGTCATCATAGCATATGGACGTTCAGATTGCAAGCTTGAATTTTGTGGAAGCAGAGAGGCAAGCTGATTTTTTCATTGTGTGACTTGTTTCTTTTATGAATGCAGCGAAGTCATGTTCGGAGCGTCAAATCGTAATTCTAGATTTGGTATGACGACTTTAAACATTTGTAACAAATGCAAAGATTCACCAATCTTTAGCAGATTTTGAGTAAAAACACCGTATAACTTTTATTTATTGCCGTATCTATGATGTTAAAAGAGGTACTGTCACTGTTTGTTTAATGACAACTTTTTTTTTATTTCGACTCACCTTTTCAAAAGCTTTCTATTAATATTTTAATCTAGTTGCATTTTACAGTAATCATTTTCGTCCCGTTCTCAATTTCCGAAAAGCGAGTTCTTTCTTTTACGTTTACGATCTGTTCCCATGGTTGTCGGAAAGATTTTTTCCAGGGGGGCAATGGTGGATTCTTCCAGAGGGTGGCCAATAGTGGTGAAAATTCATTTAAAAACTCGAAACCAAGAGAAACACATTTTT
>JGI24021J15306_10007802_pt1 | contig 13080 bp, 8 predicted proteins | sample Ectturendosymbi1_FD_15306 | JGI IMG/M metagenome (IMG submission 15306) | reverse complement strand
TACTGCCTTGTCTAAATGGCGCCTGCGCAATGACATGAAACAATTCACGTTTTTGAACACTCGAAATTGATACTGCGTCGAACGCACTTGTTTCTGAATTTCCTCCTGGCTCTAATGCTGTCAGAATCTCATACACTGCCACGTACACGCAGGAGCTGTTTTTTAGAATTTCGCTTCATGGCGAGAGAACAGTCTCCAATCACGATCGTTTCGTTTTGCAGTTTCAGGTTAATTTCATCTGCTGTTCACATATACTAGGTTATGACAAAATTAGATAAGTTTNGGCCTTCCTCAACGTCACGCCAAGTAACGCGAGTTCGTTTCCACTGAATCAATATTTTTATAAGCAACTTCTCATATCGAAAGGCGCGACAGCTTGCCTCAAAAATTGTGTCCGCATTATCTGAACAAAATATCAGTTAAAGCGTCGTATTTCGAAAATAGCCTTTTTAGAATTAAGCAGTTGACGATATTTGCTGCGCACGAAGTCCTATATTGATTTCGAGTAATTCACTTTTACATTGCGATACAAAGCAATTGCAATTAAATCAAACGCAGTTGTGCAGCTGGTTGTCAGCATCGATTTTATAAGTGTATGTACGTATGGATAAACAGCTCCCATTGCTGTACGATTGGGACAAGTGCTAGACCGAATCTTGCGCCTACACGCTTCACGACGGCAGTGCGAACTTTTGCACTTTGGTGAAATTCCAAAGGAAAATACATTTCACGTTTCATCGCCGAAACGTCCATCGCCGAAACGGCGGCGCCGAACTGTCCCATTCCGCCATAAATCTTTGATAAAACGTTACTGAAAATTGTAACTTTTACTGTACAATAAATTATGTAAGACCACCTATGTGCAATACTGTTTCGACTAGTTGTTCATGAGGTGTCAGCATGGATAAGTGGTCCATCGGATATTGTTGTTGAAAAGTATGGTCCGCCAAAACATGTTGAGAACCGCTGCATTAAAGTGTTTATGAAAGTCAAAAATTAATATTTGCACAATAGTAGCAGGAACTCATAATTGCAGGGAAGTGTAGACGAACGAACTATCTCCCAAATGTTTAAAATGTGAACTTTGCTACTTTTGCAGTGTATGGCGACGAGCAGTCTGCATTCAAATGCAACACAAAACTGGACTGGTGTCTCAACATCTGTTATGATCAATTCGCCAAAATGACTCACCTAAGGTTTTGGGGATTTCAGGTATGACATAAGTCAAGTGTAATCATTGTTATGCGCCTTGCTGCCTTTTCATTATGATGGTTGCTAGCACAAAACACAACCACTGAACTGCAAGCTCTGATCACACAGGGCACATCGAAGTTTTCTACAGCGTAGGCATTTATGACGGTATGGTATCGAACTTTGGAACAGTCTCTGAAGCGCCGTGACTTGGTCACGAGTTGACGGCAGGCGGAAAATTTGTATTCTAATCAATTTTCTGAAGCAATGACACGCAACTGCGTTGCTATCAAATACTTCGTTACTCGACAGTGCCCTGTAAGTTCTTACAGCCTGGTCAACTCATGCACTCAAGGTTTGCTTACAGCTAAAGCTGCAAGCACACGATAATAACGTGGTCGAATGCGTGTTCAAGCGACTCTGTTTCGATAACATCTGATTTGGGTTTATTTCAAGTACAGATGAGAAAACAAAGTTTGGGTTTTCGTGAGCTAGATTTGCGTTATTTGAAATTTATACTTGTGTACATAACGTTTCACAGCGCGGGACCTCTGAGCCTATTGAAGCATTTTTAGGCTTGAAACACTTTGTCACATTAATACACTGCGACGTTAACCACCTGGTGATCGAAGCTGCTGGAGCTCTCACGCACGCGAGCCACTTGTTTGAGTAAAACCTTGGACATGTTCTTTTTTGTTACCTGAAAATATTTTCTCATTTACACACTCTGAACTTGTAAGTATTGACTACTAAATCAGGGTGACCATAACTGAAGAGGCAGAATTCCTGACAGTCTCTACGTAGCTACATTTAGCCACAACAAACAAGCGATATACGGCATTTTTCAGTATGTTCTTACTTCTTACAACTACCAATCCACCACAAAACAGCATCACTATTACTGCTTAGTCAAAATTATTGTAGACCCTGGAAGTAGCCAAAGACGTAAAAGTTGAAGTTCTCATCTTCACAGCACGTGTACATTGTTTCAAGTTAAACGTAATTCACTAACTGTGAAATTGATCCCAGATATTAGAGCATTTTAAAAATTATTTCCGGACACAAGTTTTAACACCGAAATTCCGGACGTAGAGCAACCCTATACTAACTCTTAAAGAATTTTATACGCCTCATGGCTAACAAGTGAAATTCCGTAGTGTTTAAATGTGGCTTAGATTTCAAGCGGTCTTGGGCACTCTCATCATGGAGGATGATGCACCCTCTGATTAATTATTTTGAACTGAATACACCTTTCAGTCATTATTTGTTGATTCTATTAAGTTTTGCTTGAACTGATCAAGTGCCCTTTGCTTACTGTCATTTCATCAAAATGCTAGAAAATATGACTTTGAAAGCAAGTGAGTTATAGTTGCAAGTCTTACAAAACTTTCTACCAAGGGCAGATGGGCTTTACTGCCTGCGGATCTTGACTTATTGAAAGTGATAATTAGAAGAAACCCTTGTGATGTAAATCTAAAATTTTTAACAAAAGTTATCTATACGAAGATGAAAACACAAATAAATATATTTTGCTGAATCTATTGCCATAGGTACTGTATGATTGCTTTTTGCATTTAGTCAAGCTGTTAGCTTGATAATGCAACCTTGCGGACATTTTTTTCTTATCGAAATCTGTGCAATATTTCATGTGTGAGACAAAAATCATCAAACTCCAGATTTTTAAAGAAAAAGTTGTATGATTGTATAAATTTGCAAGAGGCTACTTGCAATTCGTGCATTGTCTAGTGAAAATCAAGTCATCTGAAAGTTATCTGCTTGTGTCTTGCTATGAACTGACTAAGGCACTGAACTTTTATTTGGGGTTAAACAAGAACTTGGATGTGTCAGAGTGTACAAATCAAATGTTGTTACCATAGTGAGTTTTTTATTTCAATAAATTTTTACGGAAAACTCACGGTGATCTCTTAATGATGCAAACCCTTCTTAAAAAGAGCAAAACAAAATGATTTCTCGACGACGCTTGTGAGTGTGGGACGATTGCACAAAGCATGCAGATAGGTTTTTATGAAAAGATAAGTTTATGTAACACAGAGATGTGGAACGCATAAACGATAAAGCAGCGTTTGCACACGAAAGAATAAAATGGAAGAGATATTATGGTTTGTTGGATCATTTACATCCGCTTTGCAGCTTCTGGCCGTGACCTTTCCGGTAGTCCTATTCCATTTCTTCTCTCTTTATACCGCCGGTCAAATTGAAAAGCTAAAGCACATGGAAGAAGAGCTTGAACGTACTGGCAACGACAGAGACGTGGTAATTAATATTTAGCAAATTTCTGATAATTAACCTTGCATGGGATAGTCATAAAATAGTGCTTGCCTAAATGTTTCCAGTTCTTCAATTCATTTACTTTTTTTAATTTTAAGTTGTTCGCTTCTCATTTTTGTTAAATCCACAGCATCTATCCGCAAAGCTTTTTATCAACAATCTGCCACCACTATGTTGAATAGAGTTAATTTTGCCTACAAAATAAAATCCTCAGCTATATCCAAATTTTGTGAAATGTTTGATGTGTTCGGCAATATCTCGAAGTCATATCGCCATAACATCAATTTGACCACTTTCCAGAAAGACGCCAGCAAAGGTTCAACAACGTATCTATGTTCTGAACAATTGTTTATTTGTCATATCGAGCTTCCACTGATGATATTTTTAGCGTTAGACGATATGACACAGTTATTCCTAAAAATTATTGAAAACTTTTTTCATTCATTCATTCTGCATATTTTAATGCAACGGTTCGTGTGATCCAACGGTTGGATGTGATCCAACTACAAGCTTGGATTGTAAAATATTGCAAATATGAGTGGATCAGGTCAAAAATGTTTGTGTGAACATTGCATGTTGCAGGCATCAAAAATTGCAAAGAAAAAAAGAGTGGTTGGAAAGGTGAAAACAAAACAAGTTTATGCGTCCGGTGAAATGAAAGAGGTAATAAATTTTTTATTTTTGTCACAGTAATTTAACTGCTTTTCTGTAATTGTCTGCTTGTTCGTGCTTTGCATGCTGCTCAGTTCTCCAATGCTTCTTACAATGGGGTGTTTACAGATCTTCTTAGCAGTTTGTGATTTGATTTCACAGAATGCCTTTGTGATAAATCTTATACTTACAGATCCCTGTTACAAGTCGAATACATTTAGCCTACTACGTTTCAACTGTTATGAGACTTTGCTTGGAGGGTTTGTTTGTGTACCTTGGGTATACATTGTATCACATTGAGGTAAGAAATTCTGTAGTATTCTGCTTTTTTGTGATCTTTGTGGTTCAACTGCGAGACCAGAGACATTGCAGGACCTTCTCTTCTCATGGTAAATTCTCATGAAACTACAGTAATTTAGTTAATCAGTCAATTCCATTTTAGATGATATTTAAATGATTTTACTTCAAAAAAATTGCGAAACTAATTGCTAAAGCTACCCCAGAAATCGATGTGATCACACGAAAGGTGTTGTAGTGGTGCTTTCATAAGAGATGCACTGAAACAAATCTGATTTAAAAAAAAAAAAGGATTTCAACTTACTGAAAAAACTCTGTATGCTAAAGAAATTTCTACTAATAATTTGGATATTTTTGTCGATTTTTTTCCAAATTCACCAAAATACAAATTGCAGCATTTTCGCGATTGATTTATAAGCATAAATTCGCTTTGCCCTTACTAAATTGCAGTTTATAACACGCAGCTTTAGGAAATGTTCAACGAAAGAATAGAGACTCTGCAGCTATGGGCGTTGGAAGGATTTTTTTCAGGGGTAAATAATATTTTTTTCTAGGGTAGCCAAAAGGATTTTTCTAGGAGGGCCAAAAGTGGTGAAATTTCATTTTCCCCACTCGAAACTAGGTAAACAACATTTTTTTCTACAAATTTGAAAGAAGAATGTCGAATTTCAAAATCCAGGGGGCCAATACCAAGGCCCCTCTTCCGACGCTCATGTCTGTAGCGTAAGTTTACAAAATAGTTTCGTAGATTTGCCCTGGAGAAGAACTCTCGACAGAGGTGGTCAGCCTGGAGTTAACTACACTTGGGATCTGAATTTAAACGCGGCGCGTCGACTGTCTCTCCGAACTAAAACTTGTCGAAATCCACCAGTAGGCTGCAAGTATCCAACAAAGTTGTATTTGTCCCCGGGGCCCACTCAAATGACACAGCGCGGAGCTTTCCATTCTATGACTTTTCCGAGACATGTTCACAAAAGCGCAACGTGGAGGAAAATATAATGGTCAAAAACTGCCAAATAATTTTCCATTTTCAACTCTGCAATAAGTTAAAGTCGCCTACGCTGGCTTCACGCTTTCCCAGCTATGCCAATCGAAATTGCTTGCTGAGCAAAAAATTATGTCACTATCAACCAGGGTCGCACACTGAATGACTGTGTCGGCCTGGAAATGGCGCCACATGTAAATAAATGGTCACCAGTTGATGGCGCTCATGAATAACAAGTCACTATGATGGTAACCACAAGCGAATCATCGTAATTCATCTATACCTATTTTATGTTAGTGCAACCTGGTATCAACAGAGTGTTCTCGTCGGTGATCTCCATTGTTGCTGGTTGCTTTCCTGTTAGTTTAATGCCCCAAATTCTCATCTCTTGTACTTGCCTCAGCACCTCAAGGTGATACAGATAGACTAGCTCAGGGGTCGGGAACCTTTTTGGCTAAGGGAGCCATGCAACCGGCATATCTTTAATTGTGTTTCTGTGAGAGCCATTTAATACTGTATTTTTCAACACTGGTGTAGGAGACGGGGTGCAAGCGCACCCCCAAAACTTTTGATTTGGTGAAAATCCGGGCAAAATCTGTGGGGAAATTTGGGCAAAATATGTGAATACCTTCGTAGAATTGCTGTATGTGCTTTGATTTTACAGAAATAGCTCTCCAAATAAAAGCGCAAACGTTTTTTTGGAGGTCCCGTTTTTGCTTAGCTCTTTTCGGGCAGATTAGGGGAAATTTGAGCAAGTTTGGTCAAAAATAGTGCTTGAAGTGCTTTGATTTGAAAAAACGCGCCCAACATGAACAGAAATGCAGTCGTTTTTTTGGAGGTCATTTTCTTTGGAGTATGTTTCGGGCAAGTTTGGGGAAATTTGGGCAAAAATCCTTCGCACCCCCTCTAATTTGCCTGCTCCTACACCTATGTTTTTCAACACTTAATGTAACTAACTTACTAACTAACGTGTGTATTTTTAAGCAAACTATCAATTTTAAACAATGGTGAATGCCTGAATTTTCTATTTAGTAACATGCTTCTTTACTGTTAATGCGACTTATGGTGCTGCATGCTGTTGCTGATGGCTTTGTAGTCTGGTAGATGAATATTACAGAATAAGTTTTATTCGTTACAATCGTGTTAAGAAAATATCAAGCGAGCCAGATGCCGTCGTCAAAAGAGCCACATCTGGCTCGCGAGCCACAGGTTCCCGACCCCTGGACTAAGCTGAAACCTGACATATTAATGAGTGGCGCATACTGAATGACTTACTTTCATATTCACAAACTAAACTTATTTTAAGCTTTATGTACTGAAAGCGCCTAACTGCAATGGTAACGACTGTTTGGCACCTTCAACCACTCTGTGTGATTTCACGAGCAAGTTTAGTGCCAATGGAACAAGGGTAAAAATCAGAAACTAGTAAAAAGTTTCGCACCAAGGTGTCAGTGTACATATGGAAATCTCCCAGCACGCAGTACAGACGTGATAAAGTGGTCCTGAGGATCACCTGCATCAAAAATGTGAAATTTAAGATTATCAACGCAAGGACAGGTCAGTATGTGTGCTACTTCTACTACAGCGAATACCTAAACTGGGCCACACAAAACTTTCGACTGGGCGGATATAGCTGCTCTTTCCGATCCCGTTGTATTTTCGTCACGAAACTGATCGCCTCAGTCATGTTACGTATAACTTCAATAATACAAGACAGCACTTTCTGTACTTTTACCAGTAGAAGCAAATATTCTCGTTTCTTTTTACACAATCACCCAGGCTATTACGGAAAAAATCTAAGCCAGAGTTTCTTAACCGGTGGTAAATTTCCCACCTAGGTAAATTTCATCTTTCAAGGGGGCAAATCTACTGTATCATAAGTTATGGCAAACGAACTGTGTGTTGAAATTGAGATTTTTCTTCGAGAACTTAAATTCCTGTTAAGTACTTCTGTCGAAAACAAATTTGTTGGTTCATTGGCTTACTTGATAGTTATTTTTTCTAGTGTAAGTTTGCAAAGTTATTCCACGGACCTTTCCAGAGAAATCATGCCTTGACACGCAAAACTTGTTGCGGGTAAGATAAAATTTTTGATTTGTTAAAGGGTGACTGAGACAAAAATGGGTAAGAGGCCCTGATCTCAGCGGTTTTAAAATTGCGGAAAAAATCTTACCAATATTGTTATCGTGAAAGCGAATAAAGCAATGGTGACTTCAAGTGTTGACGCCAGTTTTGTCATGGAGTCTTAAATGCAGCTTTAAAGTTTTGCAAAAGTGCACATTGGAAAACTTCGTTAATGTTTTTTTAAGGATCCGAGATGCGAAGATCCGAAAGCTCTGCCTTTGTCTACGGGTGAACCAGTTTGCAAGTTTGACTTCAAACATCATTACTTAATGATGACAGTCCCAGCAATGTTCAAATGCAAAAACGTTGGTACAAATTTTGCTCAGGCATGCGCACAACACCTTGCATTTGGCTCTGGCTACATCGCATGCTTTACGTCAAGGCCTTGGGTACGTTCTTGTTAAATGTCAATGTTTTTGTTAAATGTTAAAACTTCTTGTGCATTTATCAACTAAGTTTTCGCTAAATGTCAAAGAAAACTGTGTATTCATAAACTAAGCCTTGTCTTAGAAGATTTACTGTTTCAAACACCAACGAAAATATTTAGTGTCAGTAAATCTCTTGATGTATTTTTTCATATTTTACCAACCGATTTTGCAAGGAAGTTTGAGCAAATAAAAAACCTAGCTCAGTTTGTGCGATTGCAATCCAAGAGTTACGTTTTTGAAAGGAGTTTTTATCTCAAGTTGCAAGCGCCTGCGTGTTTCAAACTACAGTAATCAGTGTTCGTTTCTGAAACACATGTCAAAGCAGTTATGGTCCAGGGGGATCCAGCCAATAAGGTTATGGCAGGAGTTCCCAACCTGGGGTACATGTACCGCTAGGGGTACATTTACCTATCTGAAGGGGTACAATTAAGGTTGGCAGCAGAAGAGAAAAATATATATGCATATTATTATTTCCAAATATTTACACATACCGTCTTTATTCGATTGTTAGCCGCCCTTGATTCAGGGTCGTCGCCAGAGGGGGCCATTGGTGCCCGGCACCCCATTTAAAATCTGTGCTCCCCATTTCATGTTTGGCCTCCCGGTTGCTGGGTACATCCAATATTGTATTTAAAAATGTGGCCCTCTTGCGACGGGCCTGCCTCGATTGTAAGCCGCACGAAATTGTGTTAAACAATTAATGTAAGCCACCCTTGATTGTAACCCGCACTTAAACATAGGTTAACTAGGCCTCTGACATACTTTCGCATACTAGCACGTTTCACGTTTAAATGGCAACCCTCGTAATGATGTTTACATCACCACAACTGCCTCCTGTTCATCATAATTCCTCCTGTGGCGGAGTGTGTACATGATACTGAAGTGAAGAAAGAGAAAGCGAACAGAATGTGCGTTCGCAAAACGCAGCCAAGGAGGGGCTAAGCGTCATCGAGACTTTCGATAAGACAAAGAAAAAAAATGTAAGCCGCCCTTGAATGTAAGCTAGACAAAATGATGAAAAAAACTTTGTAAACCGCGGCTTACAATTCGCATAAATACGGCATGTCAGTGAATATTATTTTCACAAATCATTATATGCTTGTTGTTAAATATATCTATATTAATCATGATAAAATATGTTGTCATATGAAATTTTAGGGGTATATGTTCATCTGTTGAAATGCTGAAGGGGTACGGGATACACATGCTTATCTGTCGTAATGCTGAAGGGGTATATGGTAAGAGAAAGGATGGGAACCCCTGGGTTAAGGGGTGCGATTTCAGTAATATTTGGTAGTCGAGTCTCATATCGGCTTCGCTACTGTGCTACTCATATCGGCTTCGCTACTGTGCTACTCATATCGGCTTCGCTACTGTGCTACTCATATCGGCTTCGCTACTTCATGTCTCTACTGTAAGAGAGATGAAGTGTACTTCACAGCACTGCTGTGACAAGACAATGGACGACAAAATGGTCTTTAAATCGCGAATGCTGTTTTCCGAATTGTACCAAGTCACCATGAATAAAGCTGCTTTCGTAGGTTTTAGGGAGACAATCGCCCCAATCGCCCTCCCCCTGGATCCGCCTCTGTCATGGTCGAATGAAAAATTGCCGCAATGTTCTGAGAAGGGTCTTTGATAATTTTTTGTCATGTCTCTTTAAGTTTTATTAGTTTCTGAAAAAAACACCATGATTTGGCTTCGTTAGGCTTTCAAAGAGTTTTCTTAGGAAAATGTTACCCCGGAAAATTATCTTATCATTGTTTTTAGCTGAAATTCCAGTGAAACATTTATTGGGATAAGACATTAAGACATAACTGCTTACCTGTTGTGTAACGCTACCGATCTCCTGAACCATACAAATGTAGGCCGTTTGTTAACTGAGGTAGCTGGTTGAGTGGTCGCATCGCTTGGCCTCTGCTGAAAATTACCAGATTTACTACTGATAGGCTTTCCATTGAAAACTTAAAGAGGAAGTATGCAGTAATCAGGAACACCTAAAAAAGGTTAGCGAAAATTGATAAAAGTGGGTTATGCCGTTTGCAACCTACAGTGAATTTTAAGTGCACTTGCAGCTCAAACGAGTGCCGTTGCCAGTAGGCCTAAGTGAATCCTTCATTCGAGACAGATCGAACGGTTGGCTAATCCGTATTTCAAGATATTTGTGATTTGCATAACAAAGATAGTGGAAGTTTAAAGCTTGCGGCACATTTGTTTTAACTGCTGTAAAATAACATCATTACCAACTGTGTGTCAAAGTCGCTGTTTGCAAGTCACGTGGTTTACGTTGATCCTTTTACACTGGCACGACGTCTCTTTCAAGGTGCATGTATGCACAGCAAATAACGCTTACGACCGGTATGCGACTTTTCGGTCTGGCCGATTCGGTCAAGCCGTTTCGGCCTGGGCCGTTTCGGTCACGGGAACTTTCGGTCTGGGGACATTTCGGTCCGGCCGTTTCCGGTCTGCTGACGAAAATGAAAATCATATGTTGATTCTAATTAAATGTTGGATCTTGGATCATTTTGTAGTTTTTTAAAATAAAACCTTTCGTTGATTTATTTCTACAAGATTTCCTAGTCTGACCGAAAAGTCCCGTGACCGAAACGACCAGACCAAATCGGCCAGGCCGAAAAGTCTTGTTCTGCTTACGACAAATCTACGAAGGCATTATTTCTTTCATTTCCAAGGTTTTCGTCTTTCGCTATTGTTCTTGCTTACAATGTGTTTCCGATCTTTTTAAGGAAAAAACAATCTTTCTCCGATATATGAACATTTTGGGCGGAGTGTCATTCGTTCTTTGTGCTGTAGAACTCCTGTGGATACCTGCGACGTTTTTAATCAAAAGTACTGGACACCAAAACAAGTAAATAATTTTACACATTTCTAATTTGGTCCTGGGTTTGACTGTGTTCTCTATAGGTACCAAGATACCTATGAGCTCGTTGTATCCATGCGCTGTTATAATATTTTTTATGTTTTCATAGGTAAAAAGCGTGTCACTCGACACGAATTATAAAAATTTTTCTTGTAAAATCTGGCTGATAAGCGAGAAAATGTGTTGCACGCAAAAGAGCAAAAGCACAGATTTAGTCAACTCCAACTCCTGTTAACACTCCGAAAACTTCCAAGTAACTAATATCAAAGAGATAGGGTCGAACAACCAGCAAGTTAAGTATTTTTCTGTTGGTTGCAGATTTCGCTAACCATGCCATATTTGTCTTTTCGTGGTCAGCGTGAGTTGTCTACGGGTTTGCAATTGCAACAAAAAGATCAAAACCACACAGCCATCAGTCACTGTTGCTTGACGCCTAGCCAGGTGGGGGTGAAAGGCGCCGTTATTCCCCCAATTTTGGACTGCAAATATTCAAACATTGAGCAAAAACTGCTATGAACGCGTAAAATCAAATATTCAATCCACCAAGCTCTAGATATCTAGTATTTTGCCAATGTTTCTGCGTTAGAGCTATAGGCGCACGAAGTGGGGGAAAGATTCCGGCAGGATACAAATACTCAGGAAAAACTTCCTGATATGTTTGGGCACGTTGCTTAAGCAGAATCATCGCCCTGCAAAACTTTCCTATTTGTTTCCCTCACAGTGGCGCAAAAATTATGGCAAATATAAAAATTCGCTCCCCCCAAAGCCAAAGGTTCCCGCATGCCTCTGGTTAGAGCTGAGTACCAGTACTACCATGGTTTGTCGAGGCGCGTCGCTGCGCGCAGTAATCAGGGGCGTAACGACGGGGGGGGCAAGGGGCACAATTCCCCGGGCGCCAAATGACTGCGGGGATCCTAACAATGTCAAAAGTAGGCTACAGTACTTCAGTGCAGTACATTTGCTTCCGAAGAAGCTCAGGTTCGAACATGGGGGCGCCAAACTTGCTACTTGCCTCGGGCGAAATCTAAATCAATAGCTATTTACACGCTGAATTATGGTTCAATTAGGTGCTTAGTTCAGTCAAAAAACTCATCCACTCACCTTTATGTTGCAAGCCTACGATGCAGACATACCGCGGACTCACGAACTGCACTGGCAACAGCCCTGAAACTGATTTTTCGTTTCATTTTTGAGGCTTGTAAAATCTTGAGTCAGTTATAAGTTTTCCATATTGCATTCCTATTTTCACATTGCCACCTTTCCTATCGAGGCTGTCATCACGCATTAGAAATATACTTGCAAAAAACAGACCAATTTCGCACAGCCCAGCTAGGGGCGCAACGAAAGCGGTGCAAGGGGGCACAATTCCCTTGGCGCCGAATTACTATGAGGGCGCCGAATAACCGCGGGGGGCGCCAAATGACTGCGGAGAGCGCCGAAAAGTCCCAACAATATCAAAGTACTGTCTTTAATACGGCACATACGCTTCCGAAAGACCTCAGGTTCAAACATGGGGGGCGTCAAACTTGCTTCTTGCCCTGGACGCCATCTAACCTCGTTAGGCTGCTGAGCCCAGCGGCAAGTCGAGAACTGCGCAAAGCGAAAGCGACTGCGTTTGTAATTACATAACGTAAGGCTGTGCAGTTCTCACGCGGCAAAGAAATAACGAAACAGTCATACCATTACGATACAATAACATTGTTCACGCTATTCGATGAGGTTGGGTAAAGTCCGGCACGTAAATGCTGACGTTTAACCAAGCGAAAAGCATTGTTTATTTTAAAGTATTTTTATCTCTGTTTCTACTTCCATGGGCACCAAATAGGGGCGCATTTATGGCAAAGGGACGTCATTCAAGGGTCTCCACAGATGTTTGGGGGGAAGTTGCCCCAAAGTCTCTCCCTTGGATCCGCTATTGGCCTGCAGGTAAGATTCCGCCATTTGTCAAGTATACGCTACTTTATGCTGGAATTATGAGCTTGAACTTGAACCATAACGAATACAAATTAATGAATGTAATACGGAACTATAACAATAAATATATCGGATGTGCTTTATTGGAATTTCAGCTGGCATGTATTCCAGAACCGTCGCCAGAAAGTCTTCAATAGGGGGCTTTACGTTTTTTCAGGGGGGCTTAAACGTTTGTGCAGGGGGGCTTGAACGCAAAAGCTCTATTTACTTATAGTATTTCATATTTCAATTTGGGGGGATTGGAGCTTTGTTTGGGGAGGCTA